>Ga0115571_1000644_pt1 | contig 26055 bp, 29 predicted proteins | sample COGITO_mtgs_1205_FD_87293 | JGI IMG/M metagenome (GOLD analysis project Ga0115571, IMG submission 87293) | Pelagic marine microbial communities from North Sea - COGITO_mtgs_120531 | ecosystem: Environmental > Aquatic > Marine > Epipelagic | place: Germany:Helgoland, sampling site Kabeltonne...
ACGAAGTTGTGTCAACCGACCTCAGTACTTTAGGAGCCATTCAAGAAAAAATGGCGGGTAAAGTCAGTATGTTTTCGGGTCACAGTGGCGTGGGTAAATCTACTTTGGTCAACACTTTGGCTCCCAGTTTAGATTTAAAAACGAGTCGTATTTCAATTCATCACCAACAAGGGCAACATACCACTACTTTTGCTGAAATGTTTGATTTGGAAGCAGAAGCGAAAATTATTGATACGCCTGGAATCAAAGGTTTTGGTGTAGTGGATATTGAAAAGGAAGAATTGTCAGGCTATTTTGTGGAGTTTTCTGTTTTGAAAGAGAATTGTAAATTCAATAATTGTAGGCATACCAGCGAACCTCAATGTGCAATTAAGACCGCCTTGGAGCAGGGTGAAATAGCCCCAAGTCGTTATAAGTCATATTTGCAACTATTGGAAGATGATCCCCTATACCGATAAGTTATGAGAATAGTCATTCAAAGAGTGCGTCAAGCCGAGGTAAAAGTTGCGGGAGACATTGTTGGATCGATTGGTAAAGGACTTTTAGTCTTTTTGGGTATTGAAAATGAAGATGATCAATCGGATGTAGCTTGGTTGGTGAACAAACTTGTCAATTTGAGGATTTTTAATGATAAAAATGATGTGATGAACCACTCCCTTATGGAAGAAGAGGGAGCTCTTTTGGTCATCAGCCAGTTCACTTTGATGGCAAGTACCAAGAAAGGTAACCGCCCTTCCTATATTCGTGCGGCCCGCCACGAAATAGCCATTCCATTATACGAACATTTTGTGACTTTGGCAGAGGAAAAATTGGGTAAAAAAGTGGCCAAAGGCGTGTTTGGTGCAGACATGAAAGTTAGCCTGTTGAATGACGGCCCCATAACCATTATCATCGACTCCAAAACAAGGGAATAATTCTAAAGTACATTAACCTCGAAATCCAATACGATTCCAAAAGCTTCTGATACCTTAGATTGAATGGCTTGAGCCAGTTCTTTAATTTCCATTCCAGAGGCATTGCCGTAATTGACCAAAACCAAAGCCTGATCTTTGTGAACCCCTGCGTCCTTTTTGCGATATCCTTTCCAACCCAGATGGTCAATTAACCACGCAGCAGGAATTTTTACGCTCCCTTCCATATCTAGATAATAAGGTATTTCTGGATATTGATTTTGAAGTGTTTTAAATTGAACTGAGGGAATTACAGGGTTTCTAAAAAAACTACCACTGTTGCCAATTTGTTTTGGGTCAGGTAATTTTGCTGATCGGATTTCGATAACTGCTTGGGCGATACTTTGGATACTGGAATCATGCCCTTCAAGCTTTTCAGACAATCCTCGATAGGAAGTATTGAATTTATGAGGAGATTTACTCAATTTAAAGGTTACAGAACAGATGATATATTGCCCCTTGAGTCTGTTTTTAAAAACAGAATTTCTGTATCCAAAATCACAATCTTTATTGGTAAAAATTTCAATTTTTTTAGTGTTCAACGAAAGGGCTTCGCAACTTTCAAAAACCTCTTTTAACTCAACGCCATAGGCTCCTATATTCTGAATGGGAGCAGCACCTACACTGCCAGGAATAAGTGCTAAATTTTCTACACCTCCTAAATTTTTTTCCAAGCACCACAATACAAACTCATGCCAGTTTTCCCCAGCTGCTACCTTGACAGTGGCCCACTGGCCATCTTCTTGAACGACTTCCATGCCTCGGTTTTCCATTCTGATGGTCAGTCCCTCAAAATCTTGTGTAAGCAGGAGATTGCTACCTCCCCCAAGAACCAATAATTCTTCTTTTTTATTTTGATTTAAAACCTCGATCAATGCTTCAGTATTTTCAATACCAATGAATTTTTTTGATTTTACCGAGATACCAAAAGTATTAAAGGGTAGAAGTGAAATGTTTTCTTGGAAATTCAATACCATAGCTGTAATATAGAAAATGCCTATGAATTATTGTAGGCTTCCAAAGCTTTTTCGAGAATTTCGGCGGCGCGTATGAGTTTTTTACTTTCCAGTACAAAGGCCAATCGGACTTGATCTTTACCCAATTCAGGAGAAGAATAAAAGCCTGCAGCAGGGGCTAACATTACCGTCTGTCCTTGGTCTTCAAAATCGGTAAGTAAAAACTTAGAAAAATCTTCTGCACTGTCTACTGGGAGTTTGGCAATACAATAGAACGCACCCATGGGGTTGGAAACCGCAACGTTTTCAATCTTTTGGAGTGCTGCAATCGTTACTTTTTTCCTTCTGGCATACTCTTTTTTTACCCCTTCCAAATAGGAGGGAGGTGCTTTAATAGCCGCTTCGCTTGCCATCAGTGCCAAGGCTGGAGGAGACAATCGGAGGTGAGCAAATTTTAGGGCAGTGGCCATCAGTTCTTTATTTTTTGAAATCATACAGCCCACTCGTGCACCACATAGACTGTAACGTTTAGACACCGAGTCAATCATTATAGCGTGTTGGCTTCCCTTTTCGTCTATTAAAACAGAATAATGCACATCATCCGTATAAATAAACTCTCTATACACCTCGTCAACAATGATAAAAATATCTTCTTCTATGGCAAGGTCAATCAAAGCTTTGATTTCTGTTTCACTGTAAAGATAACCTGTTGGGTTACTGGGGTTACAGATGAGTATCGCTCTGGTTTTGTCGGTAATTTTTTCTTTTAATTTTTGAAGTGGTGGCAGTTCAAATTGATTGTCAAAATCAGAAACGACGGGCACAACTTCTACACTAGAAGCGGCGGCAAAACCATTGTAATTAGCATAAAAAGGTTCAGGGATAATGATTTCATCTCCTGCGTCACAAATAACATTGAGGGTAAAAGACAGCGCCTCGCTGGCTCCAGTAGTTACGATAATATCATCTGGATCAATGGTTATTCCATGTTGACCATAATAGCTGCACAAATGAGTTCGATAAGAAAGGGCTCCTTGAGAAGAGCCATAGGGAAGAAGCGTTAGCTCGTGATCACGAACCATGTCCATGGCCTCTTGGGGGGCTTCTATATCGGGTTGCCCAATGTTGAGATGCAAAACTTCTATCCCACGGGATTTGGCTTGATCGGCATGGACCACCAATTTTCTTATGGGAGAGGAGGGCAGTGTTTGACCTTTATTGGAAATTTTTGGCATCCTAAAATTTGTGATTGCAAATATTCAAAAAAAAATACCTTATTCTCAACTGATGGTCGAAAATTATCAATTGACTCGGAGGCTTATGTTTTAGTTGGCCAACACGTTACCTTTGATTTTTAATGCGATGATAGAAGTCGAAACCACATTAGTGTTTACTGTAACGGTTTTTCTAAATACGCCTACACGGTTGGTGTCATACCGAACTGTAATTTCTCCCTTTTCACCAGGAGCGATAGGAGCCTCTGGTTTTTTGGGAATCGTACAACCACAACTGGACCTTACACCTTGAATCTCCAAGGGCGCATCTCCTGTATTTTCGAAAACAAAAGTTCGAACGCCATCACTGCCTTTCGCAATATCCCCATAATCGATGGTCTCGGTCTCAAAGCTTATCATGGGAGCCTTGGCTTGAGCACTCAATCCAAGGGGAGCGAAAATCAATAAAATAAAAATGACTACTTTTTTCATTGCTAATAATACTATTCCATAAATTTACAACTTTATACACAAAACCAAAATTGACAGGGTTTTTATAATCCCAAAAGGGTTACTACTTTTGTCAAATAATTTAAAGGCCTACCACAATTCATGCAGATTCCATCTAAGTTTGTTTCCCAAAACGTTGAAGACAAATGGTACTCTTATTGGATGGAAAAAGATTTTTTTTCTTCTCTTCCAGACGATAGAGAGCCCTACACCATCGTTATACCTCCCCCCAATGTTACTGGAGTATTGCATATGGGACATATGTTGAACAACACCCTACAGGATATCATCATCCGCCGTGCCAGGATGATGGGTTATAACGCTTGCTGGGTTCCTGGAACCGACCATGCTTCTATTGCAACAGAAGCCAAGGTTGTGGCCAAACTCAAGGAACAAGGGATAGAAAAGTCATCCCTCAGTCGTGAAGATTTTCTCAAACACGCTTGGGACTGGACCCATGAATATGGTGGTGTAATATTAGAGCAACTCAAAAAATTAGGCTGTTCTTGCGATTGGAGCCGAACTAAATTTACTTTGGACGAGAACATGTCGGCATCGGTTATCGATACCTTTATTCGACTCCACAACAAAGGCTTAATCTACAGGGGGTACCGGATGGTCAATTGGGATCCCGAGGCCAAAACTACCCTGTCCGATGAAGAAGTGATCTACGAAGAGCGTGACGGACAATTGTACCACATTGCCTATTCGGTGTTAGACAGTGACGAGAAAGTTATCGTTGCAACTACTCGCCCCGAGACCCTCTTGGGAGATACGGCAGTATGTATTCACCCCGAAGATAAACGCTATTCCCACCTCAAGGGGAAGCAGTTGGTGGTACCCTTAGCGCAACGTAAAATCCCTATCATTGAAGATGATTATGTTGACATCGAGTTTGGGACAGGCTGTCTTAAAGTTACCCCTGCACATGATGTCAATGACAAAGCCTTAGGCGAAAAACATCAATTGGAGGTCATCGATATTTTTAATGAAGATGCCACTTTAAATCATCACGGTTTGGAATTCGAAGGGATGGATCGTTTTGAGGCTCGAAAAAAAATTGTTAAAGCTTTGGAGCTTTCGGGTGAGTTGATAAAGAAAGAAAACCACCGCCATAAAGTAGGAACCTCTGAAAGGACTAAAGCAGTCATCGAACCCCGCCTATCGGATCAGTGGTTTCTCAAAATGGAGGACTTGGCACAACCCGCCATCAAGTCAGTACTGCAGAGTGATGAAATCCAGTTGGTACCCGAAAAATTCAAGAATACCTATCGACATTGGATGGAGAATATCCGTGATTGGAATATTTCCAGACAATTGTGGTGGGGGCAGCAAATCCCTGCCTATTATTTCGGAAAAGACAATTCTCAATATGTTGTGGCCAAAGACAAAGCCACCGCCCTTGAACTGGCCAAAGGAGCTTCTGGTAATTCTAATCTACAAACTTCCGATTTACGTCAAGATGAAGATGTATTGGATACTTGGTTCTCATCGTGGCTTTGGCCTATATCTGTTTTTAATGGAGTTCTAGAGCCCGACAACCCCGATGTCAACTATTACTACCCAACCCAAGATTTGGTTACGGGACCCGATATACTGTTTTTTTGGGTGGCACGGATGATCATCTCGGGATACGAATTACGGCAGGAAAAACCTTTTTCAAATGTCTATTTGACGGGATTGGTACGCGACAAACAAGGCAAAAAAATGTCCAAACAATTGGGTAATTCTCCCGATGCATTGGCTTTGATAGATCAATATGGTGCTGATGCCGTTAGGGTAGGACTTATGCTGAGCTCTGCGGCCGGCAACGACCTCCTGTTTGATGAAAGTCTTTGCCAACAAGGGAAAAACTTTGCCAACAAAATTTGGAATGCCTATCGTTTGGTCGAGGGCTGGAAAGTGGTCGAAACATCCGAAATGCCTCCCCTTAACAAAGCAGCCATTGAGTGGTATAACAACCTATTCCAACAGGCAGTGAATACAATCGACGATCACTTTAGCAAGTACAGAATTTCTGATGCTTTGATGACGTTGTACAAATTGATTTGGGATGATTTTTGTTCTTGGTTTTTGGAAATGATCAAGCCCAATTATGAGGAATCGATTGATAAAGCCACAGTGATAGCTGTAAAAACACTATTTGAGAACAACCTCAGATTACTGCATCCTTTTATGCCCTTTTTGAGCGAAGAACTTTGGCATCACATCGCCAAACGAGAAGCCTCAGAAGCTTTGGTTGTTTCCGATTGGCCCAAGGCACTGTCTTGGGACCAGCAATACATCAATGATTTTGACATCATAAAACAAATCATAGGGGGTATCCGAAACTTTAGAAAGGAAAAAAACATCGGCTTCAAAGAACAGTTGACTTTAATTTCAGAGAGTTCAATTCCCCATCCTGAGGTGGTTGTAAAACTGGGTCAGTTGGTCGCTGTAATTGACCAAGTTGAAGAAGAAGGTCAGCCTTTAGGATCCTTTAGAGTAGGGCAATCCGAGTTTTTTATCCCGATCAATGAGGCCGTTGATCCTGTGGAGGAACGCAAAAAGTTAACTCAAGAACTGGAATACGCCAAAGGTTTTCTTAAATCGGTAGAAAAGAAATTATCCAACGAACGCTTTGTGTCTAATGCCCCCGAAAAAGTCATTGAGTTAGAACGTAAAAAAGCAGCCGATGCTCAGGATAAAATTGACTTGCTAGAAAAAAGCTTAAGCCAACTTTAATCAAATCTCTGCGATACAGTCTTGGCCACCCTTAACGATTTGATCTTTTTTTACATTGATTTGGGTGCCTATCGGTAGGAAAACATCAACCCGCGATCCGAACTTAATAAAACCTGCATCGGTTCCTTGCACCACTTTATCTCCTACTTTGGCGTAGTTAACGATGCGTCGGGCAACGGCTCCAGCAATTTGACGGTATAATATTTGCCCTACTGTTTTGTTTTCTACCACCACAGTCGTTCTTTCATTTAGTTCCGAGGATTTAGGATGCCAAGCGACGAGGTATTTTCCAGGGTGGTATTTGCTAAAGACTACCGATCCGCTGATGGCGTAGCGGGTAACGTGGACGTTGATTGGAGACATAAAAATCGATACCTGCAAACGTTTGTCTTTAAAAAACTCTTTCTCAAAAACTTCTTCTATGACCACCACTTTTCCATCTACAGGAGAGATGATGTGATGATCGTTTAGGACGGTTACCCTTTTTGGATTTCTGAAAAATTGAAGTACCAACACCATTATTACCACACTTGCTACCTGAAGGGATTTTTGTATCCAAAAATTTTCGATAAGATATTCTGAAGCCAAAGCGATGGCTGCACACAATAAAAATGTGTTGATGATAATTTTAAAACCTTCTTTATGAAACATATTCTTTTAGATTAAGTAATAAGTAAAACCAAGGTGCTACAAAAATGGCACTATCCATACGGTCAAAAAAACCGCCATGTCCTGGGATCAATGATCCACTGTCTTTTACTTTTGCATAGCGTTTGAATTGGGATTGAATCAAATCCCCTAAGCTGGCCAGACTGGCAGTGAGGAAGGCTGTTATCAAATAAAACGCCAAACTGTGGTTGCTGTAGAATATTTGAAAAATAAAGGCAGCTACAATAGAGAAAAAGAGTCCACCGAAAAATCCTTCCCATGATTTATTGGGTGAAATTCTGGAGAATAAAGGGTTCTTACCCAGTTTTTTCCCTATCAAATAGGCAAAAGAATTGTTGGTCCAAATCAACAGAAAAAACAACATAACATTTTTGGGCTCAAAGCCTTCTGCGCTTCCTGCTAAGGCAATGATAAAAAAACATCCCAAGCCCAAATAGAAAAGTGTGAGCAAGGTTTTAGATAGATACTTTAACTGTATGATTCGTGGAGTAAAAAGCCAATAGACCAAAAAAACATGGGCAATCAAAACACTGATAAGCGGATAAAACAATTCGGGAGTATTGATTTTGGATTGGTAAAAATTATATACCAAAAGTACCACCAAAGCCATGGGCATATAACTTTTATGGTCGATCAAACGTTGAAACTCAATGATGGCCAAAGTCGAAAATAGTAGAATGATCAGGGTGAAGGACAACTGATGAAAGAATACAGAGCCCAAAATCAAGGTCGCATACAATAAGCCTGAAATTCCCCTGACGTATAACTCTTTCATTATTTAATTCTCTTGAAGGATTAAATATAGGTTTTTCGCACTATTCCCGTAAGATAAAAAATCATTTTCATCGTTTACATTTTTCACATTTAAGGTAGTAATGTTGGTAGGAAGTGGATTAACATACCTTTTTTTCAGCTCGCTCATCCCTTCACTTACATCGGCTACAAAGCGATCTAAGCTTGAGAAAACAATAAAAAAATCAGGTAATTCTTCGAGTTTAAAATCTTTTATTTGATGTTGACATACAAGAAGGTTACCTATATTGGCGACCAAATACTCGCAACCCATAAGTAGTGCCTTATAATGATGTGGATCGAATGTATTGGGAGGACTTTCCAGCCCGAATCTTTGGGAGAGTTGTGGATCAAAACAAAGGATGTCTTCCGTTTTCCATTGGTTTTCTTCGATAATCAGTTGAAAGAATTTATTGGTGGACTCAAGGTTTTCGCTATAGATGAACTTCCCACCTTTTTGGGTAAACTTTTCAGCGAAAACGATTTCAATCTCGCCTTTTTCTTCAGGAAGGTAGGGACTTTTGGAGGGGGAGAATTCCCTGTTTTTTTTTGCACCGAACAGTTTGCTCCAAAAACCCACAATAGATTAATTGACGGCTACACTAACCCCTTTTGTTCCATCTTCCTTGTCATCGGGTTTTGTGTCATAGGGACGCTCTCCAAGGATATTAAAAAGATCATCTTTAAAAATCACTTCCTTCTCCAATAATCTCTCTGCAAGTTGCTTGAGTTTGGTTTTGTTTTTATTCAGCAGATCACAAGCTCTTTTGTATTGCAATTCAATAATGTCTGAAATTTCTTTGTCGATTACTTGGGCTGTTTTTTCAGAATAGGGTTTGGTAAAGCTATTTTCTGTTTGTCCTGTAGAGTCGTAATAAGTAATATTACCTAGGGTGTCATTCAGACCATAGACAGAAACCATAGCTCGGGCCTGTCGCGTTACTTTTTCAAGGTCACTAAGAGCACCAGTGGATATTTTATCGAATATTATTTTTTCGGCAGCTCTTCCTCCCAATGCAGCACACATTTCGTCTAGCATTTGTTCTGTTCTAACGATCAATCTTTCCTCAGGAAGGTACCATGCGGCTCCAAGCGATTGTCCTCTAGGAACAATGGTCACCTTTACCAAAGGAGCTGCGTGTTCCAACAACCAGCTTACAATGGCATGGCCTGCTTCGTGGAAAGCGATCGTTTTCTTTTCTTCTGGGGTAACGATTTTATTTTTCTTTTCTAACCCTCCGACAATTCGGTCTACTGCATCAAGAAAATCTTGTTTACCAACCGATTTTTTGTTTTTTCGAGCGGCTATTAGGGCAGCCTCATTACAAACATTAGCAATATCAGCACCAGAAAAACCGGGAGTTTGTTTGGCTAGAAATTCAACGTCAAGGGTTTTTACACTTTTCAGTGGTTTTAAGTGAACTTTAAATATCTCACGTCTTTCATTCAGATCAGGAAGGTCAACATAAATTTGTCTGTCAAATCGGCCTGCACGCATCAAAGCTTTGTCCAAAACATCGGCGCGGTTGGTGGCTGCCAAAACAATAACATTGGTATTGGTACCAAACCCATCCATTTCGGTCAACAGTTGGTTGAGTGTATTTTCACGCTCATCATTGGAACCTGTAAAATTATTTTTTCCTCTGGCACGTCCAATGGCATCAATCTCATCAATAAAAATGATAGATGGGGATTTGTCTTTGGCTTGTTTGAATAAATCTCTTACCCTAGAAGCACCTACTCCCACAAACATTTCCACAAAATCTGAACCCGACAATGAGAAAAAAGGGACTTTGGCTTCACCAGCAACGGCCTTGGCCAACAGGGTTTTTCCCGTTCCAGGAGAACCAACCAGCAATGCACCTTTGGGGATTTTACCTCCCAAAACAGTATATTTTTTTGGATTTTTTAGAAAATCTACGATTTCCTGAATTTCTTCTTTGGCACCCTCCAAACCTGCTACGTCTTTGAAAGTGGTTTTGACTTCGGTATTTTGATCAAATAGCTTTGCTTTCGATTTTCCTATATTGAAAATCTGTCCACCAGGACCTCCAGCACCACCACCAGACATTCTTCTCATCAGAAAAATCCATACCCCAATGATAATAATGATGGGAAGGAAACCAAGAATCACATCCATCCAACGATTTTCGATCGTCATGAATTCATAACGGAATTCAATTCCTTTTTCTTTGGCTTGTTCTAACTTCCGTTGGAAAAGCTCAAGATTTCCAACCTCAAACTCATAATGGGGTCCACTGGTGTTTTCTTGACCAATGATGTTTTTAGACTTTGCATTTTGGTGAGTACTCTTGTCCAATCCATAACTGTTCAAGGTTACTTTGGCCAATTTTTGATTAACAACAATAATTTCTTCGACGTCTCCTTCATTGAGGAAGCGCTCAAAATCAGAAATGTTGGTCTTACTGACGGTTTGCCAGTTACTGTCACCACCAAACATACTCATACCTAGCAATACGGTGATAATGATCCCATAAACCCAGTACGGATTAAACTTTGATTTATTGTCTTTTCCTTCTTTCATATTCATTTAATAATTCGATGCGATTTCTGTAGTTTTGGCATCACCCCAAAGTTCTTCAATATTATAATATTCTCTAATGTGCTTTTGAAAAACGTGAACAACTATGTTGACATAATCAATCAAAACCCACTCTGCATTATCGCTTCCTTCTGTGTGAAAAGGCTTTTCCTTTAACTCTTTACTAACCGTTTTTTGAATGGCACTTACAATTGCATTGACGTGCGTATTTGAACTTCCGCTACAAACCACGAAGTAATTGCAAACCGTATTCTCGATGTCTCGTAGATCCAAGAGTCTAACATCCAAACCTTTAACATTTTCTATGCCCGTAATGATGTTTGAAATCAATGCATCTTCACTAGATTTCGGTTTTGCCATTAAAAAATTTTAGTTTTATACAAATTTATTACTTTTTACATTCATATCGTTCTAATTCCATGAGCTATTTCAACATAATCAAACTTGATGCCACAGCCTCTTCCAACGATTGGCTAAAGGAAAAATTATTATCTGGTAGTTGTGTTGATGGGCAAGTAGTATGGGTAAAAAATCAAACAAAAGGAAGAGGTCAAAGAAGCAAAACATGGGTTACCGACCCCGGAAAAAACCTTACATTCAGCCTGCTTAAACAATTTCCGAGTCTATCTGTGCAACATTCTTTTTTGATTAATTGTGCCGTGACCCTATCCATTGTAGCGGCAGTAAAAGAAAGGATAGATATTGATTTAAAGTTGAAATGGCCTAACGACATTTTGTCAGGTAAAAACAAAATAGGAGGTGTTTTGATTGAAAACATGGTCAAAGGGGACCGTATTGGAAGCTCCATTATTGGTATTGGAATCAATGTCAATCAAGATCATTTTGAGGGTTTGTCTCATGCGAGTTCTTTGATATTGAAAACTGGATTGAGTTTCGAGCTTGGAGATCTGTTGAATGGTATTTTAAAAAAACTGCAGATTTATCTGGATCAACTCGTGGAAAAAAAAGGAGACGGACTATTAGAACAATATGAAAACTATCTTTTTGAAAAAGGAAAGCTTTCGTCATTTCAAGATGCTAGTGGAAAGTTTCAAGGAACCATTATTGGGGTAACCAAAAATGGCTTGTTGAAGATTCAAAAATCAATGGGAGAGGTTTCATGCTATTCCCACATAGCCATTCAAATGATTTTTTAGCTGGGTTTCCATTCTGAAGGCGAGACCCGCCACGACTGAAGTACTGATATTTCTTCTGGCTCGACATATTCCGATTTTTCGGCTTCGAGGATCAAGTGATCATAATCGCTGAGGGTGTGTAACTGAACTTCTGCTGCCTTAAAATTATCTATCGCCAATTGAAAACCATAGTCGAAAAGCCCTAACATCCCCAATACTTCAATCCCATTTTTTTGAAGTGCTTTAACAGCATTTAAGCTACTTTTTCCAGTAGAGATCAAGTCTTCTATCACCAAAACCTTTTGATTGGGATTGATTTGTCCTTCAATTTGATTTTGTCTTCCATGAGATTTGGGTTCTGGCCTGACATAGATAAAAGGGGTATTGAGAACAGCAGCGACCAACATGCCTATCCCAATGGCTCCTGTTGCTACTCCAGCAACCACATAGTCCTGACCATATATTTTTTGGGCTTGTTCCCCTATTTTTTTGGCCAAATAATTCCTTATTTCTGGATAGGACAGACTGATTCTGTTATCACAATAAATGGGAGATTTCCAACCACTTGCCCATGTGTAGGGATTTTTTGTATTCAATTTTATTGCATTAATTTGCAGAAGGAATTTAGCGGTTTGTTGGGCCGTTTTCTGATCGTAAATCATACGCAAATGTATAAAGTTTTTTTCAATAGAAAATTTGTTATTTTGACCACCAAAATCGTTGAGCATCACGATGAAGCCCCCCTCTTTTATTTAAAGTACATCAATCAAGATCAGATTATTTCAGCGCTAAAATCCAAAAAGGTAGAGGGGATTTATTTGTATCACCCCAAAGAGGAAAAACTTTGGAAACACATGATGAAGCGCTTTCCTTTAATAGAAGCAGCGGGAGGTTTAGTAAAACATCATAATGGTAAAATCTTATTCATTTATAGAAATAAAAAATGGGACCTACCCAAAGGCAGAATTGAAAAAAAAGAAATGCTCATTGATGGCGCCGTAAGAGAAGTAATGGAAGAAACTGGGGTAAGAGATTTGATTGTCAAAAAAAACCTTACCCATACTTTTCATATTTTTTCGAGAAACGGTCATTATAAACTCAAAAAAACCTACTGGTATTTGATGACCACTTCCTATGACGGCATTCTAGCCCCCCAATTGGATGAAGGAATTGCTTTGGCAGCGTGGAAAAAGAAAAAGGAGATTCCGCAGTTAATGCAAAATGCTTATGAAAACATCAAATTACTACTAAAAGAAATAGAGCTTTACTAATTTAAAGACGTACCGAACCAGGAACCAGTTGGGAATAGTCCCCCTTATTGGAAATGATTTCTCTGACAATACTACTGCTAATAAAGGAAGTTTTGGCTGCCGTCAATAAAAAAACAGTTTCAATGCCTGACAAAGCTCTATTGGTATGGGCAATGGCTTTTTCAAATTCAAAATCGGCTGGATTTCTCAATCCTCGGATGATAAAGTTGGCTTGAACTTTTTTGCAAAACTCAATGGTCAATCCTTCATACTGGGAAACCGAAATATTTTTGTAATTAGAAAAGGTTTCTTCGATAAAAGCCATTCTTTTATTCAGCGGAAACATGTATTTTTTATCGGAATTAGTGCCCACACCGATGACGATTTCATCAAAAAGAGGAACACTTCGTTCAATAATATCTAGATGACCCAGTGTTATTGGATCAAAGGAACCAGGAAATAAAGCACGTTTCATCTGTTAATATTTATTATTTTTCAATGGTCAGATGGAACATCCAAATTATCATATCGGTGCTTGATTAAAACTTAATCTTGGATGTTTCATACCACTAAATTAGGAGTTTTTTTTCATTGCTTCCGAGAGCAGCGATTCAAAAAAGTCTGTCAATTCTATTCCTGCGGCTTTCACTTGCTGAGGAATAAGACTGGCGGCAGTTAGTCCAGGTATTGTATTGACCTCTAGCAGGTGAGGTATTCCATCAACGATGATAAATTCACTTCTACAAACTCCTTTGAGTTTCAATTTTTCGTAAAGTTTTTCAACGATGGTATTTACCTTATTGGTAAGGACTTCATCCAGTCTGGCGGGCGTGATTTCCTCCGATTTGCCATTGTATTTGGCGTCGTAATCAAAAAAATCATTTTCTGAAATGATTTCAGTAATAGGAAGAACCTTTACCTCACCCTCCACAGCATAGGCGCCAACAGATATCTCCATTCCAACCAATTCAGATTCTATGATCAACTGATCATCCTCCTTTAAGGCAGTATGAATGGCACCTTCTAAGTCCTTTTTTTTGTATGCTTTTACGATACCATAGCTACTACCAGAACTATTCGGCTTAACAAAACAAGGTAAACCTACCTTTTTTTCTATGGCATCGATATTTATAACATCTCCCTTATCAAAAAGAAATGATTTTGCTACTGGAACCCCCAAATCTTTAACCTTTTTTAGACACTCTCTTTTATCAAAAGTTAGTGCTGCAATAGACTGATTGCAACTGGTATGTGGAATTTTTTGCAAGGCTAATTTTTTCGCCAATTGTCCATCTTCACCAGGAGCTCCGTGTATTGCATTGAAGATTACATCAAAATGCACAGTTTTACCTACCATTTGGAAAGTGAAATTCTTAAGATTGAGGGAGTAGGTGTTTTCCTGAGTGTCAACAACAGTCCATTGGTCGAAGTCAACCACTATTTTGAAGCATTTCCATTTGGCGGAGGGTAGAAACTGAAAAACGGTACTGCCACTTTCAAGGGAAATTTCTCTCTCTGAAGAATGGCCGCCCATGGCGATACCCACTACTTTTTTGCCCATAAATAAGCTTTTAACAAAGGTATTGCATTTAAAATTAATCCTAAAGCCCATTGATTTATTATCTTTGGAAGGTTAAACCGATGATGAATTTCTTTAGATTTCTTATTAGTAAAACTTTGGCCCTCCAACTATTACTCGCTCTTTTGGTTGGAATTCTTTTTGTATATCTCAGTTTGGGATTTTTAAAATACATCACTTTTCACGATGAATATCAAAAAGTGCCAGATCTCAAGGGCATTCCATTAATCAACTTATCTCAAATTGTTGCAGACAAAAACTTGAGATACGAAATTATCGATTCTTCAAAATTCACTCCCAATTTACCACCCCTTAGTGTTATAGAACACTTACCAGGCCCTGGCGACTTGGTAAAGAAAAATCGAAATATTTATATTACACTAAACCCTTCAGGTTACCGAAGAATCAGTGTCCCCGATGTAGTTCAAATAACTCGTAGGAATGCAGAAGTAACATTAATGTCTGTTGGGTTTTCAATAGGGGAGATTAGTTTTAGAAACGACATTGGGAAGAATATGGTTTTGGAAATGCGCTACAAAGGAGCGCCTCTTAAGCCAGGAACACTACTACAAAAAACAGCCGAGATAGATTTGGTTTTGGGCAATGGAAGAAGAAAATAGAGTTACTCCAGTGACAGCACTTTCCGATGAGCAGGAGTATGAACATTATGCTTTTGATGCCGATTCTGGGCAAGAGCCTTTACGGATTGACAAATTTTTGATGAATCGTATCGAGAATGCCACACGTAATAAAATCCAGCAAGGTGCGAAGTCAGGAGCTATTCAAGTCAATGGAAGCCCAGTCAAATCCAACTACAAGGTAAAAGGAGGTGATCAAATCAGGGTGGTGTTTTCGCATCCTCCACACGAAAATTTATTGGTTCCTGAGGATCTCAGTATAGACATTGTTTATGAAGACGATGATCTTATTGTGGTCAATAAACAGGCAGGCATGGTGGTACATCCTGGACATGGAAATTACACCGGAACATTGATCAATGGTTTGTTGCATCATTTTGAGCAATTACCAATGAATTCAAGCAACCGACCTGGTTTGGTTCATCGCATTGACAAAGATACCAGTGGGCTTTTGGTGGTGGCCAAGACCGAATTGGCTATGACCGAATTGGCCAAACAATTTCACGATAAAACCTCTTCAAGGAAATACATCGCATTGGTTTGGGGAGACGTAAAAGAAGAAGAAGGAACTGTGGAGGGGCATATTGGTCGTCATCCCAAAAACAGACTTCAAATGACAGTTTTTCCAGACGGAAGTTCCGGAAAAATAGGCATCACCCATTACAAGATTATTGAAAGATTGGGTTATGTCACCTTGATTGAATGTCGATTGGAGACGGGCAGGACGCATCAAATCCGCGCACACATGAAGTCCATTGGTCACACCTTGTTCAATGACGCCCGCTATGGTGGAGACGCCATTCTTAAAGGCACTACCTTTACTAAATACAAACAATTCGTTCAAAACTGTTTTAGCCTTTTGCCTCGTCAAGCCCTTCACGCCAAAACATTGGGATTTGACCACCCCACCCAAAAAAAATGGATGGATTTTGAAACCCCACTCCCACATGACATGATGACGGCCATCGATAAATGGCGAAGTTATGCCCAGCATAAGCATTTCTAATCCTTTTATCAGCGTAGACAATCCTTTAGAATTGGTTTTCAGATGAATTCCTTATAACTTTGAAAAAAAGTTGTTTATGAAAATGGTCATTTCTCCGGCAAAATCTCTCAATTTTGAGTCAAATCTGCCTACCGAACAAAATTCAAATCCCTGTTTTTTAGCAGAGGCGGATCGGATCAACAGATTGCTCAAGGACAAAAGCCCAGCTGAACTATCGCAATTGATGAAAATTTCCGATAAACTCGGGAACCTCAATTGGGAAAGAAATCAAAACTTCAAAACTCCTTTTGATAAAAATAATGCCCGACCTGCTGTTTATACTTTTGATGGAGATGTCTATTCTGGATTGGATATCTATAGCCTCCCCACAGAAAAAATTAAATTACTTCAGAACAGCCTAAGGATTCTATCGGGTTTATATGGAGTTCTAAAGCCTTTGGATTTAATTCAGCCCTATCGATTGGAAATGGGGACAAAGTTTCCAGTTGAAAAAAATAAAAACCTTTACGATTTTTGGAAGCAAAGAATTACTGGATTCCTCAATGATGAATTGGAGGAAAACGAACTTTTTGTCAATTTGGCCAGCAATGAATATTTTTCTGCCATAGACACCAAAGTACTGAAGACCCAGGTAATCACCCCCCAGTTTAAGGATTATAAAAACGGAACTCTAAAAATGATCTCCTTTTATGCCAAAAAAGCCAGAGGCATGATGGTACGTTACCTCCTAGATGTGGAGAATGTTACGTCCGATACTTTATTGGATTTCAACTATGGAGGCTATGCCTATAGTGAAGATCATACCGAGTCCAAGCTGGCTCCAGTTTTTATTAGATAATTTACAAAAGTGATGGGTCGATTCCCATCACATGGCTTCTGATATAGTTTTTTAAAAATTCGTATCCTAATAGATCACTCCCTTTAAGATCATCGGACAAGATCAATTTGACATGATCTAGTTCGAGATAATCTTTTAGCATGGGTTTTGAAAGGGTTGCAAAACTATAATGCCAAGGCTCGTATTTAAAACCAGTTCTTTTTTTGTCCTGCGTGTAAGGGAGAAAAAAACAATAATCGTGCGCGTAGGTTTCCATCCAGGCCCTTAAAGCGTCATAAGGTCCTTGGTCATGAAACTTCTGGGAGACCAATACATCTCCCTCCGCTGGAGGCCCTGCATCTATAATATCAATTTCCGTTCCCCAATGATGTCGTGAAGTGCCAGGCAACGTTGAGTATTCAATAATTTTGGCTATCGCTTTTTCATTGGTCATTCCCTGACTTTTGAATTTAGAAAACTTACTGTTCCAAATACTTTTTTGCCGTTCGAACGAACGATAAGAAGAGACGATTTTGATTTTGATCCCCTGTTTTTGAGCAGCGGCAGACATTTCGCGGAATGCCTCGTCCGCCTCTGGGAGTAAAGCGTAATTTTCTCCTACAAGCTTGGGGTTACCTTTGCCAATCAGTAAATTGGGGTCATTATTCATATTCTTATTCGATTGAAAACGGCTCAAGCCCAGAAGAACAAGAGCGGTATTGATAAATTCGATTCTATTCATAATCAATAAATCATTGATTTTTACTGACTCTAACGTCCCAATTCTAAACACCTTGATTTATGAATTTAGAATCCCTTAAATTACGTTAATTAGTCGAAGACTAAAAAAACCTTTAAGCTTCGGTTAATTTTAACAAGTTTTAAAATAATTAAAATAAATTAGCATATTATCTTTAGATGATGAAAAATTTATATTTCTTATTTCTTCTTTTACCCATTTTGGTGACGGGACAAGAGCGTAAACCCATTAAAGGCCGATTGATCTATCGAAACGTCAATGTAGTGGCAGCCAATGTGGTAAATAATACTGCTCAACTCAATACGATTACTGATGGAGAGGGAGCTTTTGAAATCCCAGTTGGATTGGGTGATGAGGTCATCTTTTCGTCCGTCCAATATTTGATTAGAACCGTTAAAATAACATCTGAAATCCTCCAAAAAAACAGATTGATCATTACGGTCAATGAAAAAATTAATGCCCTCGAAGAGGTAGTTGTTACTCCAGAAAACACCCAGAAATTTTTGGATCTCAAAGAAGAAGAATTTAAAGGCTATGACTACAACAGGGACAAATCAACGGCATTAGAAAACACCATAGTCACCCAAGGGCAACTCAAAAATGGCTTGAACATTATCAATATAGCCAAACTGATTGCCAAAGCAGTTAGTAATAAAACAGAGGCGGAAAAGCAGAATATTAAACCTAGCGAAATTTTGACTTATGTCTTTAGTGATGTGTTTTTTACTGATGACCTTGCCCTAAAAAATGACCAAGTCATTGGTTTTTTAGAACATATTGATAAAAATCTACCTTCACAGCAATTACTCAAAACGGGACAACAATTTCAGTTAATAGATTATCTGATTTCTGAGAGTACAAACTATCGTAATCAATTGAAATCCAAATGACCAAACTGCTATTTGCATTTTTCTTCTTGTTTGTAGGAATCATTCCCACTCATAATTTTTACGTTTCGACCACTTCTATTCGCTATGTTCCTGAGGAAAAAGTCTTACAAATCACTATTCAGGTTTTTTTGGATGATTTTGAGGCAGTTCTTCAACAGTCGGGCAATAAAAACATCAAACTCAATCCAGCCGATTCACAAGAAGAAATTGATCAAGAAGTGGCAGATTATTTTCAAAAAAAACTCCTTTTCAAGGCTCTTGGAGAAACCATCAATTTTGATTTTTTGGGGAAAGTTTATAAAAATGACCTACTAGTAGCCTATCTGGAACTCAAAGTGGACAGTCCACTCACCCAACTCCATATCAAAAACAACTTCTTTTATGAATATTTACCTGATCAGAAAAATATTATTCACTTAAAAGTAGCTTCTAAAAGAAAAAGTTTTCTGGCAATTTCTAATAAATCTGAATTTGAAGTGCCCGATGATTTTTTCGATTTTAAGGATTAACAGATTAAATTATAAATTGCAATTTATTACCCCATTCGCAAAACTAAAACTATGGATATTATTAAATTAAAATTTCTTTTCGTTTCGTTATTAATTTTACCTCTATCAATTAATGCCCAAGTGAGTATTGACTCTCTTTCAACCAGAGGCCACACCAACAATAATAGGTTTAAGCAATTGAAGGATGAGTTGGCTACCCCCAATGGTTTTAGAACAGCTTCTGGTGCGCCAGGTCGAGACTATTATCAGCAAAAGGTGGACTATATAATGGATATTGAATTGGACGACGAGAACCAAAAAATATACGGTAAGGAGGAAATTACTTACACGAATAATTCTACTGATGATTTAGCTTATTTATGGATTCAGTTGGATCAAAATATCCGAAAAAAAGATGCACCTGCCTTGGAAAAAAATGGAGAAGGTGCCGAACCCATTTTAAGAGTGGAAACTTTTGTTAACACTTATTTTAAAGAACCATTTGATGGTGGATTTAATATTGATTGGGTAAAGGACGCCAATGGGATCCCTCTGAGGCATACCATCAATATGACCATGATGCGTGTGGACTTGCCACAACCCCTAAAAAGTGGGGACCAATTTAAATTTTCGATTAAATGGTGGTATAAAGTCAACAATCATATTGAAAATCGTGCCCGTTCGGGATATGAATATTTTCCAAAGGATGACAATCGTGCTTATGTAATTGCGCAATTTTTTCCCAGATTAGCAGTCTATAATGATGTAGAAGGTTGGCAAAACCATCAGTTTTGGGGCAATGGAGAGTTTGCACTCAACTTTGGAGATTACACCGTAAGATTGACCGTTCCAGCCGATCATATTGTAGAAGCAACAGGACAATTACAAAATCCAAAGGAAGTACTATCACGTCAGGAATACAAAAGGTATCGCGAAGCCCAAACCTCTTTTGATAAACCTGTAATCATAGTGACTCAAGAGGAGGCTGAGGAGCGAGAAAAAACCTTTTCCAAGAACAAAAAAACTTGGGAATTCAAAGCCAAAAATGTTAGGGACTTTGGCTTTGCCAGTTCCAGAAAATTTATCTGGGAGATGATGGCAGTCAAATTGGGTGGAAAAAATGTAATGGCGGTATCCCTCTATCCAAAGGAAGGGAATCCTTTGTGGGAGCAATATTCTACCAAAGCCGTTGTCCAAACCCTAAAAACCTATTCTCATCACACCTTCGATTATCCTTACCCCAAAGCCGTATCAGTTCATGCCAAAAACCAAGGGATGGAATATCCTATGATTTGTTGGAACTATGGTCGACCTGATGAGGATGGTTCCTATTCCGACTCCGTAAAATTTGGAATGATTAGTGTCATCATTCACGAAATTGGACATAATTTCTTTCCTATGATTGTCAATTCTGATGAACGACAATGGGGTTGGATGGACGAGGGGCTGGATACTTTTATGCAGTATCTCGCAGAACAAGAGTTTGGTAAAACCCACCCTACTTCAATAGAAGGATTGGAAAAATATCCTTCTAGAAGAGGAGAGCCCAAAGCTATTGTAAACTATATGTCGGGTGATCAAAGCTTCTTGGCGCCCATAATGTCCAATCCTGAAAATGTGTATCAATTGGGACCCAATGCCTATGGAAAACCGGCAACAGCGCTCAATATCCTGAGGGAAACAGTAATGGGGCATGATTTGTTTGACCATGCTTTTAAAACCTATTCACAAAGGTGGATGTTTAAACACCCTACCCCAGCCGACTTTTTCCGAACAATGGAAGATGCTTCTGCTGTCGATTTGGATTGGTTTTGGAGAGGTTGGTTTTATACTACCGATTTTGTCGATATTGGTGTTAAAGGAATCAAGCAATTTTTTGTTTCTGACGAACCCAGTAATGAAGTAATAGAAATGTTGAAAAATTATGGTATGACGCGCGCAGACTTGCCACCAGTTGTTTTTACTATGGTTGAGGATAATGAAGAATTTAAATCCGAATACAAGCAGGGAAGTCCTGTCGATCACTCTCAAGAGTTGAAGTCCTACATAGATCAAAACAGTAGTGCCACCAATTCATCCATCAAAATTCCAAAATATTTTTATGAAATTTCTTTTGAGAAACCGGGGGGATTGGTAATGCCAATCATCGTTGATTACACCTATTCCGATGGATCAACAGAGCGAGTAGAATATCCCGTTCAGGTGTGGAGAAAAAATGATGACGAAGTAAAAAAGGTAGTGGCCTCTGACAAAGAAATTGTTGGGATCAAAATTGATCCCGATCAAGAGACCGCCGATGTTGACCTTTCCAACAACAGTTGGCCAAAAACAGAAGAATTGTCTGAATTTAACCAGTTTAAAGCTAATTTGAAGAATTAATTACCCCTGTTTTTAATCTTAATTTAGGTTTTAATTTTAGGTTTTCTAATACCAACGGTTGTTTGCATTTCATATATTTGTCAAAAAATAACCCATGTTTCTTTTTATCAGCGGAGCTGAAATTGTTTTTATTTTTTTTATCGTACTGCTCATTTTCGGTGCTGATAAAATTCCCTCCATAGCCAAAACCTTGGCCAAGGGGGTAACGCAGGTAAGAAATGCCACCAACGAAATTAAAACTGAGATTCAAAAATCGGTGGATACTAAAAATCCGACCGCTGGGGTAGGTAAGGAGTTAAAAAGTCAAGTAGACAAAGTCAAGGAAGATTTTGAGGAGTTGACCGACTCTATCAAAAGGGATCTCTAGGTTTTTCTACAAATCATTAGTCCGTCTCTGATGGGTAGTAATAATGTTTTGACTTTCTTTTCGGCCATTACTTTTTCATTGAAGTTTTTTAGACCCAAAGTCTCTGCGTCTTTTTTTGGTAGATTGTCATGAAGTACTTTACCACTCCAAAGAACATTGTCGGCAATGAGTAGCCCTCCCGGATTTAATTTGGGAAGGATAAGATCAAAATAAAAACTATAGTTGGCTTTGTCGGCATCTATAAAAACCAGGTCGAATCCTAAGTCGAGTTTAGGGATGATCTTTTTTGCATCTCCTTGGTGACAAATGATTTGACTTTTATAAGCACTTTTATCAAAATATTTTTTGCAAAAATCAATAAGTTCTTCGTTGATTTCTATGGTATGGATTTCACCTTTTTCAACCAATCCCTCTGCCAAACAAAGGGTTGCATAACCAGTATAGGTTCCTAGTTCCAATATTATTTTAGGCTGAATCAATTGGGATAAAAAACTTAGTAATCGTCCTTGTAGATGACCACTGATCATTCTAGATTGAAGAACTTTTTGATGGGTTTCTTTGTGAAGCTCTTTGAGTAACTTGGATTCCTCTTGAGAGTGCCTCTCGGCATATTGCATGATGTTCTCGTCGATGAATTCCATTGTTGATTTAGTTGTTCTTGTTTATTTCCTTGGGGCGAGCATATTCTAGTCTTTGCTTTAATTCGGGCAAGGTGTAACCATCAAGTCCGTTGATAGCGACCACTTTTCCAGATTCTAATTTAACCCAACCATCATCCTGTAATAGTTTGGGCTCTATAAAAATGTGTTCGATGGCAGCTATGATCAGTACACAGCCGTTTTCTTCAATGTCATATTCATTCAAATACCTGCATCCCAGTGCAACAGGCGAACCTTTGACAAAGGGAGCATACCAATCGATTTTATATTCAGCTTCCAAGTGGGTTTGATCGAATTCTGAAATAGCCTCGTCATATTTGGCACTGGTATGGTGTGCCTCCTCTATTTGATCGAGAGACACATGGTTCACTGTGAAAACGTTATTCTCCTTGATGTTTTTGTATGTGTCGCGAGGAACCGTATTGGGACGAAGTGTGAAGTGCAATAGTGCAGGATTGCTCCCTAAATGGGTAATGGAGCTGAAGATAGCAACATTCTCCTTTCCTGAGTCTGATCGTGTACCGATCATATTGGCTGATTTGTAGCCTGTAATACTATTGATCATGTTGAGCCGGTAAAGCTTAGAAAACCCATTGATGTCTTCTGTATTGAAATATTCCATATATTTTATGAGTTGGAGTTTTGGTCAAAATATAAAACAGCAACCAACAGGCCGATAACGATGACGACTAAGCCTGCAATAAAAAGATAATGATCTGCAATTGCATTGGTTGATAAAAACCCATCTTGGGTTACTTTTTGATCAACAAATCGAATTACAATTCCTAAGGGAATCAACAAAAGAATGAATTTGTATTTCTTTATTTTTTCTTTCATAATGTATATTAGATGAATCTTAGGGGTCTAAAATAAAAAAACCAAGGCATTAAATCATATTGATTTTAAAGAATCCCTTTTAATTTCTGGAGGATCAAATTCAATGGTTTGAATGCACCTAAGGTGTGCATTTTCAAAATCTTCAAAAGAATTAATACATTTTTTAACCGATGGCATTTTATTTTTGTTGTCGAGAAATTTTTTATTACTTAAAATTTCGGTACACAAACAGGCATCGGTTTCTTTGATGGTTTTGTCTGTTTTAATCAAAAAAGTCAACGATACTATTAATGTAATTATACCAATTAATATTATTTTTTTTATCATTTTCATTTTATCTCGCCTTGTAAAGTTAATTATTGAATTTAAAATAGGCTAAAAAAATTGGGCGGGTTAAAGAAACCCGCCCAATTCACGAAATAATAAAAAAACCAAACAAACAAATTAATTAAATTAAGAAAATTCTTCTATGAAACTCTATCATTTAATTACAATGCAAATTTAAATCCATACATCGGATTCTAATATTAATAAATATCTAGTTTTTGACTTTTTATGATTTCACTAAAATAGGACTCACGATTTTTCCAATTCATCAATGTGAAAGTTTGAAATTGAGATATTATCAAAGAATTTGCTGTTTCGGTCACTATTTCGCATAGAAATGTTGTTGATTAGCCTATTTGGTATTAAAAATTTAATAAAAAAACCGTATTTGAGTTTATAACCCCTCAATTATACATAAAAGTTTTTATTGTGCTACAGTATGAGATTACGAATAATCCAAAAAGGGAAGGGGTATTTGGAAAAAAACTATTTGAGTAAGTTTTTATATTTTTGTTTTATTAGAAATAATATATAATCCAAATCTGTTTTATCATTTATTGAAATCTTATATACATTTCCTTTAGCTCCTCCTTTCCAAGTCCAAGAAACTTCTTTGGCAATTTTTTTTGGGTCATCAAGAGTAAAATAATTTTTGGATTTGTTACCATCTGTTCTTAAAACTCCCCTTGAAAAATCTAATCTAATTCCATTTTTTTGAAAATTGAAATAAGCAATTGTTTTATTATTTAACATCAAACTTATATAATCTCTTTTAGGAACTAATTCTGTTTCGGTAAGGTCTGTCATTAAGTCTTTTAATTCATCACATTTTTGGATTATTGGTTTATCAGTGTTTCCTGTTAGGTCAGATTCCTGATAAACTTTTACTTCTCTTGTGATTTTACTAAGTGCATTTTTATCAGAGGAATTTCGAAATGAATTAATACTCTCCTTAGAGGAAGATTTGTGTTTGTTTAGAGAAATAGTTTTATTGGAGAATCTTTTAATTTCCCACAATTCAAAAGGTAAATTATCGAAGTTTACACTATCCTTTTGATAGGAGTTAAATGATTCTGCTACAAAAATGATTTTTGATTGTGACCAATCTACATCTTTCATTTCAAGAACTTTTCCTTTGTGTTGAGATAGCTTTAACAGAAAATCTGCTTTATTATTAAGCATCAATTGGAGATAAGTCATACCTTGGTCAACAACAGAGTAACTACTTCCTTTTTTATATTCAATTATTACAAATGAATTGTTTTCAGGGTCAAAACACAGTGTGTCTATTCTGTATTTTTCAACTCTAAATTCAGTCTCAATAAACTCAAATTCAAAAATAGATTCAGTATTCTTTTCTACTAATGCTTGGATGTCTTTTTCAAGTTTAAAGGGTACGAGGCTAACCTCTTCAAGATTGTCTTTATTGAGATTATATAATTCAATAGCGCTAAGGTAAAAAAAACCTCTCAACAATAAAATGTGCCGATAGTCAGTAAGTTAGCCTTAAATAGACTCCCTGAATGTTAACAAAGTGGGCTATCCGTGTTTAACACTTTACCTTTAATATTATTGTATATATAAAGCAGTACTGTTTTTCGGCTCAATACCTTTCGGCAGTAATAAGTAAAGACCATTAGAAAGCAACAGAGTGGTCAGTTCAGGTGAAAGCAGATGACTGTTGGGGTGGTAACTACTAATGCCACAAGGACGTTAGTCCGAACTGCAAGAAAAAGTAGGCAAAGTTTATAATGCTATTTTTTCTTTTGAAAGTGGTAACGGGTAATGAAAATAGCATCTCGCTCCTTATCAGCACTTTCAACACCTGATGTAACGAATGCAAGTTCCCATCCTTGAGAGGACATTTCATTTAATTTGGCTTTTATCATAGCATCATTTGATGCTATATTATTAAATCTAATCCCAGCAATATTGTAAAAATTAAGCAATTTAGTTTCCTCAAAAGCCTTGGTTCTAATTTCAGAGCGCTTTTTATTAGATTTTTCTTTTTCACCATCTTCTTTTCTAATTGTAGTTGCCTCCCTGTAGTTTACAGATTGAGTCCCTGATATCATTCTTGACCGACCTAAACCATTTTGAATAAGAGACTCTACAACAGTAACTGTCTCAAACTCATAAATATTTTTAGGTTCAGGTTGATTGGTAAAAGCAGTAATAATCGCTACCAAACCGATAACTGCAAAGATTGAGATTGTAATGTCTTTAATGTTTCTCATCGTTTAAATTTTAATTAATAAAACCTAAAGTATAAAAAATGAGACAAGGTGGGAATTAAGGAAGTAATAAGTTTATATATTTGTCTGCCCAAGCGATTTATATGGTCACTATAATGGTCACTATTTAATTGTTGATATCTTAAAAGTATTACGGGTGTTTAGCTCAGTTGGTTTAGAGCGCTACCTTGACAGGGTAGAGGTCGGGGGTTCGAATCCCTCAACACCCACATCTTTTTCTAGTTTCTTAAATAATTATAAGAATTTAATACCCCTATCCATTCCTTCTTTAGACTTTTTTCTTCCTCAG
>Ga0115571_1000675_pt1 | contig 25423 bp, 14 predicted proteins | sample COGITO_mtgs_1205_FD_87293 | JGI IMG/M metagenome (GOLD analysis project Ga0115571, IMG submission 87293) | Pelagic marine microbial communities from North Sea - COGITO_mtgs_120531 | ecosystem: Environmental > Aquatic > Marine > Epipelagic | place: Germany:Helgoland, sampling site Kabeltonne...
CATGTTCGCGTTCTCACAAGAGTATCGCTTACTGCGTTTCCCGCGGTCACAGTACTGGTCTGGCAGGAATTGACGCAGATGTAAGGAACGAGACTGTAAGGGGAGTGGATGCGAAGACAGAATTCGTGCCAAGAACAGCGGCTCGTCGCGGTGGAAACGGAAAGTTCGTCGTCTCTGAATCAGTTGGGACTGCACTTGCGACAGCCGGCGTTGAGATTCCAGAGCGGTGTGCTCTATGCATTCGCCGAAAGAAAGGTCTTGCACACTGCCTGAAGAAAGGCCATGTTGCTGGGACAGAAACAGCGGCAGCAATCATTTTGCCGGCAACCGAACTTCTGAAGACGAGAAGCACATTTGCTCCGCGTGCGTCTGCAGCTGGGTCAGCCCCTTTGGCGCTGGACTCAGACAGACCGACAGATACGACATCGCATGACCCCAACCTTTTTGTGTGCAGACTTTCTAAAACAGTGCGGGTTGCTCGAGATGATTCTGCTCAAACACAGGCAGTCGCAGCTGCTGCAATGGCAGATGCCTTTGCCAAAGCGGCTGCGAATGCGCCATTGCCCTGTGCACTGTAGGTGCAATATCCAAACGCGTGCACAAAGGAAGGCCGAGTTCGGGTATTCCACAGTTGACTTCCGCCCCTTCATAAATGCTGTCACTTCCCCGCATACTTCGCCAGAACTTACAGCGGCAAATTCCAGTCATCGGTTACATGTTGTTTCCACGCTAGAAACGTTACCTTCAGGTAATATTTATTTGATGATTGTACGTATGTATGTACGTAGTATATATATTAGTCACTTTGCTGATGGCTTCACGTGTAAGACCGCAAGCGATGACAAAACTAATATACCATTACCGCTATATTAAATGTTACCCATCACGGAGAATGTTACGAGGTACCAATTCTACCACGGAGATTTTACCACGTGAGAGTCTTCGAGACACGTGCACTAACTTGTATATTTTCAGAAACTGCCACTGCCGGTAGATCTTCTGTATGTTCTTTACCATGAACGCCGGTCGGTTGCAAATACTGACATGCGCTACGCGCCAAACTTCAAAACAAATAACATCCCGAAATGATAGATCATCTTCGATCTTGCAATGCATGACATCATTTAAAAAAAAACGTAAAAATTAAATATAATAATAATGTACGTATATAATCGTATATATATACTGCAATAATAATGACGAAAATAAAATTATTGCAATCAATAAAATAATAACAAACTATACGAGGGAAAAAGATCATTATATAGTTAAATATTTGCATATTTGCATCGAAATTTATAAGACAGAGTTTTACATCATTTTAAATAAAGCTAAGAATATATGATAGATTATTATGATATATATCATATTATAGGTTAGAATATATAAAAATATAATATGTTTAAAAAATACGAAAGTATTCTGAATTTCATCAGGGTGTGACACTTTTCACGTAACTTATTCGTATGATAATATATTAATATGTGTTAATAAATAAATACGAACGAACGAAACTTAATATACGTATAATAAATTATTAATACGAACGAAGATAATATCTTATTATTAATAAGATCTTAAGATTATAATATATAATATATAATAATAATGTATATATAATAATACGGCGGGTATAGATCGATAATAACTTTATTTTACAAAGTAATAAGCAAGGATCAGTAATACAAGTACAAGCAAGGATATCATCAGTATGCAATAAGATCTTGTCGTTAAATTGCGTATGTGAACGAAGTGGTGCCTTGCTTGTCTTGTTGCTCCCTATGCGCAGAGCGCTCAAAACGTGCATAGTGCCGTGAAAGCGGTGATTTCAACGATGCTGACGCGCCTTTTGGTCGCTTACAACTTGGGCAGCTCGTAAATCAGTCGAACCTGCACCGGAACTTGGTGTCCAATGATAAAACAAAAGCTGCCTTCTCAACGTTGGCTACTCTATGTTTTGGCTGTGGCAAAGGTGCTGGCACTGGTTGTTTTTTCTTTTGGGTTCTTTCTCACGCGAACCCAGCTATTGGAGACGAGTATTTGCGAAGATTTCTTTGGCGCCGACCCAAATCGCCTCAGGATACCTTTTGTGTCTGCGGACTCGCAAACAGGTTGCTGGTTGGAGCCAGGTGTGGACAAATTGGTCCTGTTTGTGGTAGATGGGGCACGTTTCGATTTCGCGACTGCTTTTCCTCACGGCGAAAAGAATGCGTTTTTGTCAGATAGACCTCCACTGCAGGCAATCAATGAGATATTGGGAGACGACTGCGAGATAGCCGAACTATTTCGGTTCGTCGCGGACTCCCCAACTACGACGCAACAGAGGCTGAAGGGCATCCTAACAGGAGGTTTGCCAACATTTTTTGATATTAGTAAAAGTTTTGGCGCGGTGAAACTAGTAGAGGATAACATCATAGCCCAAGCCGCGGCCGCTGGTCGCCGAGTTTCATTTTCTGGAGACGATACGTGGGTAGATTTATTTCATCCAGCACATTTTGCCGCAGGGATGGATCCGCATCCATCTTACAACGTCAATGATCTCGACACTGTTGATAATAACGTTAGAAAACACCTGATGTCCGCTCTTGACGAGCCAGGTGAGTGGGATATTCTTATTTGTCACTTTCTCGGGGTCGACCACGCGGGACATACCTACGGTGTTGACAGCCCAGCCATGGCGCGCAAACTTGAGGAAACCAATGCAGATATAAAAGCTGCAGCTTCCATGATCGCGGCAGACGAAGCTTTCGATCGCACGCTGTTTATTGTTATGGGTGATCATGGCATGACCACCGATGGAGACCATGGAGGAAGTACTCAAGATGAAACTGATACATTTATTTTTGTTCACCGCCCACGCGCAGCCAAGTTGAATCAGTCACAAACATTGCGCAATACGAGTTCGAGATTTCATCAGTCATCGGATTTTTTGTCCGTGGCTCAAATCGACTTTGCACCTACCATCTCTGCTATCCTTGACTTGCCGATCCCGTTCAGCAACCTCGGTACAGTGCAACAAAGAATTTATGAAATAGCCAGCCCGCGGAAGGAAAATTGGAATCATTCAAGATATTGTGACACAGAGTTTTGCGCCTCTGACATGGACGAACAGTACCTTATTTCTCTCAGGGGTACAGCAACACAAGTGTGGCGTTATATTGACGAGTACACGGCCAAAGCTGGAAACCCGTTTGCCTCCAACGAATGGGCCTCCCTGTTGCAACTTCGCAGTTTGGCATCGAGCGAAAGCGGAGTGCAAAGGGATGACATAGAAAACATAAAGCATTTTCTCCACACCGCAGCAGCTATAACGAGAGAAAAGTGGGTACAATTTTGCTTGTGGAAGATGGCAGTTGGTATTCTTCTCCTTTTCTGCCCTTTTGTGATGTCAATTACAGTCTACGCACACTCCAGGCGCAGTTTGTTCTTTTGCGTGATGCAGTGGCTAAAGTACCTAGACACGCGCCGATGTCGTGTCATCCTCTTCAAACTGTTTTGGCGGGCGCAACTGCTCGAAACTGTGACTATGTGCCTGTTAACTGCCCTTGTTTCGGGGCAACGACTCTCAAACAGTTTTATTTTAGCAGAAGGAGATGTTGCACACTTCATAATTGCTTCTGTATACTGTTTCTATGTGCTTAAAGGATTTTCTTCTCCTTATAGACGAAATCGCATTAAGCACGTGTGGAAGATGCTTAGGTTTGTACTCACAGCAGCTTTCTTTACCAGCATCATAGGACTTCAAATGCTTGGAGATAGCTGGGTTAAGCGAAATACTGTGGATAGGGCATGGTATGACCTGCATGTTACGCGATCTGCTTCAGATTTGAGAAACGCGCTGCTCTCTGCATTCGTTTTACTCCCATGGATCTGTCATCGGACTTTAACGCAGACCAATATGAACAGCATGAGAGCATGTGTTACTATTATTTCTGTTTCCGTGGGTCTCCGTATTTTCATGCTTGCTGGACCCGGGTCTCGTGCAATTTGGCGTTTTATAGGCTCAGAACTTTCGGGTATATTCTTGTATGCCTTGGACTGTTTTCTACCCTGGATTACATATTGTGCATCGTTCATTGCATTGAGTATTCCTGCACCGGTCGCTCCCGCATTTCATCATTTACGTTACACAGTGCAAGGAGCTACCCATTACCTCGCATGGGCACTCATCAATATATATACACTATCTTTAGGGGAGCGAGGCGCACTATGGGACTCGCTCGTGTTCATCCAATATGCGTCATTGGTATACGCCAGCCTCGATAGTTCTCACTCCTCTATATCGGCCGATGCGCGGACAGAGTCGTCCCTGCTTTTCGCATGGCAGGTGTCTACTTCTCAGCTATTTTTTGCGAGTGGGCACTGTTGCACTTTTGATTGTTTGCAATTTTCGAGTGCATTCATCGGATTCAAATTTTTCCACTTTTACTTGATGGGAGTTTTACTTGCTTGCAATACTTGGGCTGGAGATATCTTGGCATCTATAACGCTACCTGGAGTTGTCGTAATGTATTGGTCCGATGAAGGAAATGGCGGCGAAGAATCCGTGTTTAGATTTGACCTCGCGCTCGCTCACGCCTCGATTTTTTACACCACCTTTCGCCTGGCTGTCCTGATTCTCACCGTAACATTTGTTGCTTTTCAGCGCAACCATTTAATGGCTTTCGCAGTCTTCACACCAAAGTTTGTCTTTGAAGCTATTGGACAGTGCATCGGGGATGCAATTCTTATTCTTTGCATTTTCGTTTGCTCTGTGTCCTTGAAAAGGTGGAACGCCCATACTTACACACGATGTACGTATGTTCGGAACAAATAATCCTTCTAAGGTTAATATTACAAAGGCAATGATGATGACGTACACTTCACGGAGATATCTTTTCTTTGTCGATAATTCCGAGAGGCAGGAAGGTTGCTGTAAAGGGCTGATCGTAAGATACCGTGCCTTTTTGGGCGTCGTCGTCGTCGCTTTCCGATATGACAATGACCTCGGGAGAACTAGGCGATAGTACGTCTTTGCTGAGTTCGCGCTGCACACGAACCTGACAAATTGCACCATCTCGCCCTTTGTCATCTCCTACAGCCTCTCCATGACCTTCAAGTTTATCCGTAAGTTTGCCGCCCATACAATTGCCTGCAATGCGAACACTGTCATCTGTTTCTACTAGCTCTTGAGGAACATGAAGCACTGATCCTCCGGTTCCAAGTACCACGCCAAGCATGGTCTCCGCACAGATCCATCGTGCATCAGTTTTGCCCTCCAGCGGATTCGTCATCACCGGCCGCCAACGCCCACTGGATTCTATCTCTATTCGCTCTGTGGCATTTTCACGGGTCTGTCTTTCTCGGGCACGCAATACACCAAGTACGCGTGCGAGATAACCATCTATAATGATATCGTGTGGCCGCCCGGTCACACCACAGTGTGGGCATGTCCATTTGCGAACTTTTGCATTGAGCTCTATGAAAGTATCAAGGTCAAATACTGCTAAGCTCAGGCACTGTCGTGTCCTTGCCGGGGTTTTACAGATCATACCAGAAATAGGGCACCGTAGCGACAAGATCAAGCTGTCCTTAATGATGATGTCCGTATCTGTTTCCTCTTTATTCCGCCCACGCATCTTGAGCTCTAGCATGGCCTTCGCTAAAGGAAAGGACGCAGGTGCAGGAATCATACTTTTGACCTCATTCAGAGATCTTCGCACAACTAAACGCATCACCATAGAGAAAGCTCTTTCATCATGACAGTGCATATACACCTCATTGCTCCCTTCAGTTATGGTACCTAGATGCACACTCACTGGCGGGTCGCGCCCAGCTTCTCCCATGGCAGACCCTGGTTGTCGGTACAGATGGTAGGGATCATATCGAAATAAAATGTAAACCATGACAGGAAACGATGAATGTACGAAATGGGAATGTCAACAAAATAGCAGTATTATTTGAGCATGTAGAGATTCTTTACCATAACTGGAAGGGGCTGACCGTTGATGTTCACACTCGCCAGAAACGGCCAGTGCAGTCGAGCTGGCACAGGGTCATCAATCAATATACAAGCTAGCTGCAGCTGGTATTGCTCCGGGTGAGCGCGAATCAAATCAATATGCGCATCACTCAAGTAAAAGAGTCGTCGCAACGATTGCTGGTTTGTCCCTGCATTCAGTCTTAGCCGCGTCGGTGGCACAATCATGCCAAGTGCTCCCGGCAGCGTATTGTCTCCTGCTGGTGCCCAAAATGGATCTGCAGCTAGAAAACGAGCCCATATAGGTCTGTCGAATGACCCGTTGCTATGTGAATTGTCGCACGCTCGGGACATGCGTTCGGTACCATCGTCACATGCCTCGGTCTTGCTGCTGCTACCACGCAACGAGACGCGTTCATCCATTTTTCTTTTCAGAGTAGAAACGCGGGTGTCAGACGAGCCAGATAGGCAGCTGTAGGCGGAATGTATGGCATCCTCGACAGAATGTTTGCCTCCGCATTGCTGTATTAAGGCGGGATTCGAGAACACTCGCTCAAACCGGCGCAGAAGATCTTCCCGTTTCCCGCTTTTCGCTAGTCTCAGCTTAGTTAGCACTTCCCTGAGTTCCGGGACTCGGAGGTGAGTTACCATCTTCCTTAACTCCTGACCTATATCGGCCGCCATGGTAGCTCGATCTAGCACCCAAACACAATATGCGCGCCGGATATAACCACGGAAGGACGGCCCTTGGAACGTACGAGTTGTGTCTCTCTGCTCCGGTCCGGGCCACTTGTTTGCTAAAGGACTTGAGGAGGCGGCCACCAACCCCAAGGACTGACCCATAGAAGAACTGACCCATAATTTGAGTCTTTCGAGTCAGACATCATCTTACTATATATTCTGCCGGGAACCGGCAATCCGTCAAGCGCAGAAATCCTATCTTGCATATATTTCTTTCGCCTTTTACTAAAGAAATCTGAGATTTGACTTCATCTTGCGCGTTCACAATTTTTTTGCCCTTTTACGGGCCTCCGCAATCTATCCTAAACACATACAAACTCCGGAGCAGGAGAAGCCTGAGCTCGAACACGTTCAACCCATAAACAGGAATAGCACTAATAATGAAGTCCATGTTATATATTCTTCCACGTTCGTACAAGGGAGGCATACCTTTCTCGGCCTTTTGGCTAAGATCAAGTGTAGTATCTGTTCTTATCAGTTTAATATCTGGTACACTGGCAATGTCCAGTATTCGATATTAAATGAATTTTTCAGGGGCGATTCCAGTTATCTGTGCTTGCACAGTGGAACCGAGGATGGCCGTGGCAGAGCACAACGCACCGGACGTCCACCCCTTATACTCTTATCTTATGACCACCCCCATTTTTATATTCTGAATTCGTTCAATCATCGAACGAAAAACAAATAAGAGCAAGGTTTATTTATTTATTTGCTCCATATCCGTTTGACGGGTACCTCGAAGGTAAGGTTTCGAAACCTTTTCCGAGTTTCGTAGCTTTTTATTAGCTGCTTTTTATTCCTGCGTACGAAATCGTCATGTACCATACGATGGATGATTTAGCTCATCTCCATGACTACGCGCCATACAGTCGCATTCATAAATGTATTAAACGCGTCTTTCTTGAACTTCGTGTTTTCGAGCACGGCCGTTTCCACGCCTTCCCAGAGCGCCTTACGCGGCTCTGCAGCCGTCTCTGAATAAGATAATAACGCTCACGGCATATCATTACCATCGGGCGACTACCGTTCTGTATCGACCGCGCGGCCACCACCAATCTCGGGCCATCTTGGCGAGAACACGGTGCCGACTTTCGGAGATAAAAACGGAGATTTCTTGGGACCTATCGACGGTAAAATTTAAAGTCCACCTTGATTGAAATCCAGAATATCGTTATTAAACATGGGGTTGTAATGCCTAACTATTGCCCCCGTGGTCGAGGGTTGTTCAATTGGAGTTTGCAACAGGGTTCGGCTGGGTGTAAAATTCGTGTGCACCGTATATTCCGCGTCGGGCCCCATGGTGACGACAGATCCGGCGTTCCTTTGCATGAGCGATGTGATGAGAGCGACGTGTATAAGGGCGAGGTTGCGCAGGTGGACGTGGTTCCGGAGCTCGTTGGGTGGTTCGATGGAGTCATAAATGGCTTGCGTTCGCTCCAGAATATTCTAAGTGTTATCTTTATTAAATATTATCTCACCACCCGGAGAACGAATGATAACACTGAATATAAATACTGTACAGTAGCGAAGGTAACTATATGTCTATTTATTAGGGCCGACAAGTGTTTTATATACCTTCGTATATAGCATATAGATAGATACAGTGCCTATATAGATATATCTAGGTAGCTACATATATACACATAGAGTCGATCTTATTAGGGCCGAACCTTAAAAAAAGATAAAACTTGTCGATAAAGGCAAAGGCGGCGCGACAGAACATAGAATATTAAGAAACCGAAGATTGAAACAAACGCTCCGACATCGCCCTTGATAAAGTCACTACGGCGCATACAAATCGCAGTGCTCGTCCAAAGCGACCAACCCCGCTGCTCCTGAGTCACAGTTTCTCATCGTGACAGATAGTGATTCTGTTTCAAAACAAACCCACCTCATTCTTGTGAAGATAGAAGGGAGCACGTGTGCTCTTTTACATCGGAGGAAAATGGGTCGAAAGGGAGGTGCGAAAGGCAAAGCACATTCCTCTGGCCTGGTTGATGACGTTGACGCTGCCGATCGTGCCAAAAAAAGTGACACCGCTGTGTTCGGCAGGCCGAAGAAACCCAAGACAGGGAGAAATCGATACGCGAGTTCATCAGACGAAGACACGGCTCCTCTCATGGCCGCCAACAAGCCCGCGACAAAAGTACCAGAGGAAGTCGATAGTGCGCTGGAACACACTCAAACAAGGTCACAGAAACGCAAACAAAAAAAAGACAGAAAAGCTCTTGGGGGAAAGAGTCAAAATTATGGGTCGGAGGACGATGAGGTTCTCACCCTTGCCGCAATGGCGAAAGGAATTTGTAGGCCCGACGACAAGTCTAAAGAAGACGAGCTTGATCTCGAACTGCTCGAAAGAGAAGGCATGAAAACCAACCCTGAGCAAGCTGGTCTGGGCACCGTCGGATTCGCTGCTCTCATGGGTGCAGCCACAGACGAAGACGAGAGCGAGGTTAACTCAGACAGCGAAGTTGAGGTTGATACGTCCACCTCTACATTCTCTATTTTGCGTGACAGTAGCGGAGACGGTACGAAATTTGCTGCTCTTGTCGACGTTTCGGATGATGATGAGAGTGGCACACATGCAGACACAGTTCCAGATGCAAAACCCGCGTCCGACCCTGGGCCACAGCTGAAAGAAAAATGTGAGATTTCCAACGCAGATGATGAACCTGTGCTTCTCATAAAGAAGAAGAAAAAGAAGAAAGTTGATCTGGCTATCCTCACGGGGACTGATGAAGAAACCGGTGCCTCTCACCTTTTGATCGCTGAAATCATTGACTGCAATCGACATCCAATGGTAGATAAACTGATGGTGTGTAGCATCGATTGGGGTGGCGATCGCCCAGCACGAGTTGTGTCTGGTGCTCCGAATGTCAAAACCGGATTGAAGGTCATTTTTTGTCGGGTTGGTGTCAAGGTACCTTCCACGGGAGAGGTACTCACAAGCAGATCATTCAAAGGGGTCATGTCTGAAGGCTTGATCATGTCCGCCGCGGAAATGGGATGGATGGAGAAGGCTGTCGGCGTCGTTGAGTGCCCGAGGAAATCCGTTGTTGGCAAGCCTGCGCCCAAAGACCCACCCCCGGATATATCTATGGCAGATCCAGCTGCGAAGACGAAAAAGAAAGACAAAGACAAGAAAGACAAGAAAGACAACAGTTCGCGTCGGTCTGGGCCTGCAACAGGAGACACCACTTTTGGCCAGAAAAAGAACGACGCCGATCCTGACCCTACTGAGCCTGAGGCTGCGCAAGAGGGCATCGTTCCACGGCCAACAATCGAAGGAGATCAAAAGAAAAAGAAGCCACCCGAAATTTGCACCTTAGCAAAGAGCAAAGATGACGATGATCTAGATGCGCTATTTGCTGAGCTTGGTATCGAAAGCAATCTTGATGAGGGCCGCGGAGAGTCAAAAGCTGCAAGGAAACGGCGCGAGAAGAAGGAGAGAGAAGCTGAAGCTGTTTTAAATTCTTCAAACACAGACACTCGTGATGGTAATTCTGAACTAGTCCCAACTCAGAACACCCTTGACGATTCAACATCCGGCAGCGAGGTAGGCATATGGGAAAAGCAGCTTGAAGAGCTTGAGGTGAAGCAGTCACGTGGAGATCAGCTCACCGATGCTGAGAAAAACAAGTTGAAAAAGCTCAAGAAAAGAGCGAAAGAAAAGGAGAAGAAAGAGAATAGGACTGCCGATCTAAGCAAGGGACCAAAAGTTTCCGCCGCAGTTCTTAAGATGCAAGAAAATTTGCGTCTTCGTGATGAAGCTGCCGCTGCACTTGCAGCAGCTGCTGCTGAAGAAGAGGCCAGGATAAAGGCTGAAGAAGAGGCTGAAGCTCAGAAGAAAGCCGAAGAAGATACAAAGAAGGCCGCTAAGAAGGAGAAGGAACGCTTGAAAAAAGAACAGCTCAGGGCTGAGGGAAAGTTGCTCTCTGCCAAACAAAAAGAAGAACAGAAGCGACTTGAAGTCATGCGCGCACAACTTCTTGCTAAGTCCAATGCATCTGGTGTTACGGATCATGTCCCGATGAAAAGATCGATAAGCGATGACAAGAAAAAGAAGAAGGCCTTGGCAGAAAAGAGGCGCTTAGAGGCAGAAGCTGCCCGCCAAGCAGCAGAAACAGTGACAACATCAGCCCCTGAACACGCGACAAAGACAGCTGGGTTGGAGAATTTTTTAATTGCAGAGGAATCCGACGATGCTGAAGATGATTGGGATGCAGTTGATAACTTAGATGACTTGGTCAAAATATCCAGCAAAGTCCAGATGAATCACGAAGTCCACGAAGAAGGCGATCAAACGGCCCAACTGCACAGCCAGGAAGAGCCGGATGGCAAACATGAGAAAATGGTAGGCGCGGTCACACAAAACGGGCAAATGGTCTCGAGCGCGCCAATTGACGAGAAAATGGAACCTAAGTCTCAAGCAATTAGCTCGATAGGACGGCCCACGTCTCGTCAAATGAGCTTGGATCTTGATATAGATTCAGGCGATGAATCTAAAGGGAGCTCAAATGCCTCTTTGGATTCTGATTTGTCGGATGAAAGTGAATACTCAAGTGATATATCATCAAGCGAATACAGTTCAACGGATGAAGATAGTGACTCAGACGAGGATCACGAATTACGAATTCGGATCGCAGCAGCAAGGGCTGCACGCCTCGAGCGATTCGAGGTTGAAAAGAATAACCGCTCGAAGGATCGACTCCGTTGTCCAATCATATGTATCATGGGGCATGTCGATACCGGCAAAACAAAGATCTTGGACAACATTCGCAAAACAAATGTGCAAGATGCGGAAGCAGGCGGCATCACACAGCAGATTGGAGCTACGTTTGTCCCTGACAGCTCATTAAAAGATCGCACCTACGCACTGAACAAGGGGGATTTCGACATAAAAGTACCGGGCATTCTCGTGATCGATACCCCTGGGCACGAATCATTTACGAACCTTCGGAGTCGCGGCTCATCATTGTGCGACATGGCCATCCTTGTCGTGGATATCATGCACGGGTTGGAACCTCAAACCTTGGAATCATTAAATATGCTTCGAATGCGAAAGACACCATTCATCATAGCGCTGAACAAGATAGACCGCATGTATGACTGGAAGGCACAAACAAATGCTGCCGCAAGGGACAGTCTTGCGGCTCAGAAACAGCACTCAAAGTCCGAATTCGAGGATCGCGCACGGAAAATCATGCTTGAGTTTGCCAAAGAAGGTCTCAATGCTGCATTGTATTGGGATAATCCCGACGTACGAACTTTCATCAACGTGGTGCCCACCTCCGCCATCACCGGGGAGGGAATCCCAGATTTACTCCATACTCTCGTCTCTCTTACGCAGACACGGCTAAATGTCCAGCTACAGTTTTTCAACGCCGTGCAATGTACTGTCTTGGAGGTAAAGATGATAGAGGGACTTGGAACCACCATGGACGTCATCCTCATTAATGGCACACTAAAGGAGGGACAGACTATTGTAATAGCCGGTTTAGAAGGGGCAATCGTGACAAACGTGCGCGCACTGCTGACTCCGCAACCATTGAGGGAGATTCGTGTCAAAGCAAATTATCAACATCACAAAGAGATATCTGCGGCAATGGGAATCAAGATATTGGCGCAAGGCTTAGAGAAGGCGGTTGCGGGGACGTCTTTGCTTGTTCAAGATCCTGAGGACGATCTGGATGAACTCAAGGAAGAAGTTCTCAGTGATATGAAGAATGTGCTTGCTCGTGTTGATAAATCAGGCGAGGGAGTATACGTGCAAGCTTCCACACTGGGTTCTTTGGAGGCACTTCTTGAGTTTCTCAAATCACCAGCGGTGAGTATTCCTGTCGCAGGAATAGCAATCGGCCCTGTGAACAAACGTGACGTGATGGGCGCATCCGTCATGCACGAACGCAAGTGTCCAGAATATGCAACGATTCTTGCCTTTGATGTGAAGGTGACAGACGAGGCATACAAGATGGCGGTAGAGCTCAATGTCAAGATAATGACGGCAGACATCATTTACCACCTCTTTGATCAGTTCACAGATTTCTTGGAGAAGATCAAACAGAAAAAGAGAGAAGAGGCTGCTGAGCGCGTATCATTCCCTTGTGTTCTCAAGATCATGCCCAACTGCATATTTAATAAACGAGACCCGATTGTCGTGGGTGTCGATGTGCTCAAGGGGATTGCTCGCGTTGGCACGCAGCTTTGCATTCCAACTCAAGGATTCATTGACATTGGGAAAATAGCGTCGATGGAACTTAACCACAAACAGGTTGAAAAGGCGCTCCCAGGCCAGAGTGTCGCTATGAAAGTTCAAGCAGTATCAAGTGCCGAATCAAGCCGATTATATGGGAGGCATTTTGACCACAAAGATGAGCTCGTTAGTCGAATCACTCGCGAATCAATCGACATGCTGAAAGACAACTTCCGCGACGAGCTCACAAAAGACGACTGGCGACTAGTCGTCGAATTGAAGAAAAAATTTGAGATATTCTACGGAGAACCGATGTGAAAAACGCATGAAGAAAGTGATGCGTTTTTAACGGTTGCTGGCTGCGTAGTTCATGATTCGTCGAAAGCGGGTTATGCAGTTTGAAGGTCGGCACTAGTGTTAACCTCGTGCGGACGTTTGTCTTATTTTCTAGCCAAGATGAACCGATATTCGCTAGGTGTCGTGAAAGCATGCTCCCTGTGCTGGTTGCACTGAATTAAATATCCAAAATTGGACTCAAAACGTGCTTCTCAGGTTACACCAAGACCACGTATATTTCAACACGCGTCACACCAGCTACCTTAGTTGACCCTCAGGCCTTGGTGACCGATGAAGAAATAGTAGAAAACTGGATGTAGATCCAGCACCACTATGATGACTTGGTCCCCATAACCTCCGCACGTACTTCAATATGGGCGGGCTTCCTTCATGAATTTCTGTCTTCGCACCATGCCCGGCGAGACGTTTTTGCGCACGCCTTCCAGCGCAAGTTTATTCAAGTCAGCTTCACTAAGTTGTGGTGTGAGGCCGACATCTACTGATGCACCCGTCATCTTCGCCGACAACTTTTGCATTTTGACACGCATGTTGCCAAACATGACGATCAGCTGAGCTAGATCCTTGTCGCTACGCCCCGCGCCTTTCACTATCCGTTGTCGACGAGATTCTGCAGTAGCTCCTGCAACAAGAATATCTGGAAACTGACGTTCTTTTGTTGTCATGGACATTATGAGAGATCGGGCAACTTTTACTGATTTCTCTGCTTCTTGCAGATCTCGTTCGTTCAGACCGTTCGTTCCAGGCAACATCTTCATCAACCCACCCATGCCACCCATCTGGCCCATCAACTCCATCTGAGTGATGAAGTCATTGAAATCAAAGGTGGCGCTCATTATTTTTTCCCTCATCTGCGCTGCCTGTTCCTCTTTCACTGCCTCCTGAGCGCGTTCGACAAGTGTCACGATATCGCCCATACCAAGTATCCGACTGGTCATTCGCTCAGGATAAAAAGCCTCCAGAGATTCCATCTTCTCGCCGACACCTATAAATTTGATAGGTTTGCCACTTACTTCCCGAACGGACAGTGCAGCACCACCGCGCGTGTCACCGTCCATTTTGGTGAGTACGGCACCAGTTATGCCAACTGCATCATCGAATGCTGCCGTCAAAGCTGCTGCCTCTTGACCAGTCATTGCATCTACAACAAGGAGAGTCTCATCCGCAGTTGTCAACTCCTTTGTTGCCTGCAACTCGGCCATGAGCTGTTCATCTATCTGAAGTCTCCCAGCAGTGTCCACGATTACCACATCAATCCCCTCCGCTTTGGCTTTTTGTACTCCAAGAGCAGCAACCTCCGTTGGGTTGACATCAGAGCCCATATCGAATACTGGTGTTCCAATTTGTTGGCCGAGCATTTTCAACTGGTCAATTGCAGCAGGGCGATAGACGTCGGTGGCAACCAGTAAAGACCGCTTGCCTTGCTTTTGCAGATAGAGTGCAAGCTTCCCACACGCTGTCGTCTTCCCAACGCCCTGCAGTCCAGTCATAAGAATCACAGTTGGACCATCAGGTGGCTCCTTAAATGCGAGGCCGTCCCCACCAAAGCCACCCATCAATTCGCAAAGCTCATCAGCGACAACCTTTGTCAGCTGTTGTCCTGCGCTAACACCTTTTGTCACCTGAACGCCGATGGCCTTCTTTTCAACATTGGCAATGAATCGACGGACAACAGGTAAGGAAACATCAGCCTCCAGCAAAGCACGCCTGATGTCTTTAAGAGGAACTTTCATATTATCTGAACTCAGATCATCCTTGTCTTCCAGTGTGGCCCAGGCGTTGTTGAGACGATCCGTCAAGCTGCCGAATGCATCAGCATGTACGATCATTACCCCACCGCGAAAGAAGTAGCGACCATCGTTTCCCGTGTCAGGATAAGGCATCCGTCGCAATCGAGAAGCATACTTCCAGTTGCTCTGTCGCTTGAAACCCCTATTCTCGCTGATTCTACACGAGGTGGAATTTCGAACGGTGCTTTTTCGCGCACACGTGCCGAGAGGACTTGCTCTAGTTACAGAAGAAATGACCGCCATTTTGAAAGACTGAAACGGATGCGATTGCAGCTGTTCGTTCTACTCGGGTACGAAGGGTTTCTCGGTGCACCTTATTGAGAGCGGATATCGTCGCGAGGCAAAGCAGCGAAGTAACTAATAATCAATACGAAGGTATAGATAAATAATAATAATATTAAATAATAAACTGTTCGTTATTTAATACCTTCGAAGGTACATGTTATTACGAAGGTGCCGATCTTATTTATACAGGGTCCTTTATTTGGAAAAATGCACCCACCGGTAGACTTATAATAAGGACCAAGGTCTATTTATTTGTTCCATTGATATCATTATTGACAGCATTAACTCAAGATCGTCGGTTCATTTCAGCGCTACATATACTTGAAGCCTTCATTATTATTGGATGAAATAAACCAATTTCATTGAGTCGCGTAATTTGACCACATATTTTTACACATACGCACGATATGTAATACCTTCGTATATATATATGATAATAACTCGTTTATTCGGCTACATGCCGACAAACGTGGGAACGGACTCTCGAAATCACCTTTAACTGTTCGTTCGATCCCGAATGTTTTTATTATGATATTCTGAATTTCATCGGTGTGACACTTTTTTATGCATATATTATATAATCTTAACGATTTTATATAATAACGTAAAGACTTTATCATTTCGATCCACACAATCACTCCAGCCATGCGCCAGTAAGCAAACAGTATAAAGATTCCGCTTATGAACACCCTGCTGATGAAATTCAGAATACCTTCGTATTTATATTCACCTTCGAACGAAGGTAATAATAGGTCCGGGTTGGAATGTTGTGCCAATAATGTGACTTCGGTCGTCCAAACGAACTGACTTTTCCCAAATTCCGAAAAATCGCCACGAGCAAATCTTATCTCCACAAATATAGCTGTCCACGTCATTCAAACATGATTGAGGCACAAAAGTACAAAAAAGCCTGAGGTTCAGTCGTCAAAAGGTCGAATAAGATAGGACGCGCCGCTCAATACCTCAGAGCGAGGCTAGTGGCGAATAAACCTCACAAAGAAACACTGCTGTCTCTTTCATACATACACCTTATAGGCAGGATCGCATCGTATCGATTGCAACGAATCAGCCGGTGAACTTCCAAGATAAGGACGATGCTCCCTATCACATGGACGGACTCATTCCGCTGCCCCGTACATCACCTTCCGAGGATCGAAAGGACGCAAACGATCAGTAGATCACTTAGATTTCGCGCTAAAGCTGCAGACTCGAATAAACTTCCGAAACAGGCGCGTTTGTCCCGTCATGATGGAAGGCCGGTTTATGATCCGGGATCATACCAAGAGATATGTTCTCAAGCTTGTCGGTCTGTGTTGGACGGCCTGAGCGATGGTTTAGGTCTAATGGAAGTTGAGTTTCCAGCTGTCCCAGGAGAGGACGCGAGCTACAAGGCGGCTTCAGATGTGTACATCAATCTGAACATTCAGTATGCTCTGACGATTTTCAATAGCGTTTACAGAGAAACCGGTAAAACATGCGAAATCCTGCTGTCAGACGGACCTGAATATCGTCGAGCAAAAGAGATATTTGCAAGTTCCGTCGAACTTTCAGAGGGTTGCACCCTGAATACTCTCGATGGGAAAAAAAGCGAAAATATAAATGTTTTCATGGGCAATATCGCGCGAGGAAGAGGCCTTCGTACCGGTTTAAAAGAAACGGACGAAGCCAAAGACTTTGAAGCTGATCTCTATGTGATCGTCAACATCTCCACCGTTGACATACCAATCGCAGAGGAGTTTCACATGCAGAAGGCAAAAGGCAAACCGATAGTTTTCCTCAACAACGAACTCGATACCCTTCGTGCTGATTTGGGGCTTTTCTCTTTTCCGAAGAAGGATCTCCATTATCGATTTCTTTCCAAGGTGAAGCCGGTTTACTACCTGAGGACCCGCGCCTACTCACGAACCATCAATGTCTCACCCTTCGTATTAAACTACTCCGGGGCAATATTCCGGGAATATCCAGCGCCTTGGCAGGTGATGGTTAAGCAAAATACTGGTGAGCTTGTCTGTGTCGCCGAGGATGAAGACAGGTTCACTTTAGGCGAAGCCAAAGAAGAGATGCTCGTTGCACTCGGCTTGGCAGATAAAGATGATTCGCCACTGAAATTGTTACGAAGTGGATACAAAACAAATACATGGTGGGAAGCAGAGGATGAGCGTGAACAGTCTGATGCATGGCGCACTTAGGTTATGATGAAGGAGAGGGCTCTTTACCTTACCATTCAAAACTATATTAGGTTACAAAAAGTATCTCATCTTCTCGCTGGATCCTAGCAGAGAGGCTATTTCTTGTCAACCCTTCGGACTATGTCGCCGGGAATCAAAAGTTACATTTTGGCTTCAATACAAAAAATATCTTCAAATCTCATGTATATCTTTGATGCTTCGAGGGAGCAGGTTTCCTTTGCGAGAAGCAGTTCGTTGGATGCCTCCTCGTTTGCGCGTGATAAGCTTTAGCACTTCATCAACAAAAATCACAGGAAAAGAAAGGTATATCACCACAAGCCACTCATGTACTGCAAGGGGCACCACACTAAAGATAGCAGCAAGCCAAGGGACATAAAGAACGGCGATGTGCAGCAATATGCTGATAGTGATAGCCCCGATGAGCCAAAGGTTTGATGAAGGTGTGTGGTTTAAAAGTGAACCATTCTCCGATAGTGCATTTAGAGCGTTGAACATTTCGACAATAACTAAGATAGTCATGCTCATGGTGCTGGCTTTTCGATTTTTCCAGAAGATGTCGCAGCTGTATTTTTCAGTTCCTTCCACACAATCTTTGAAATTTGTGAGCTGTCGCCATGACATACGAGGGCCATCGGCATTATATATGTACCACCATGCAAATCCACTAACGGTGACCATGCCCAGGCAGAGGGTCCAAATCCAAGAAAATATGGCAAGAAAAGGATAAAATTAATGAATGTTCACAGATGTGTTGTGCCTGGGCAAAAATGAGGGGGCTCAAGCGGAAAAAAAAACTCTTGGCCAGACCAACATACGTGCCAATAACGATGTACCGCATGAGCAACCATCTATCAACGATTGGTTCGTCTGGGTTGCGCGGTCTCCGTTGCATGGTGTTCTGTTCGGGCTTGTTAAAACCCAGCGCTGTGGCGGGTAAGCCATCTGTGACTAAGTTGACCCAGAGCAGCTGAACTGGACATAATGTTTCGGGCAAACCCAAAGCAGCTGCAATGAATATGCAAACCACCTCGCCACAGTGTAGAGTCGATAAAGGTTAAAATGAATGAGTGAACTCATGACAAAAATCTAAAAGAAGGGGTTGGAAGCAATCTTACCGATATTGCTAGAGACCATGTACCTCACGAATTGCTTGGTGTTGTTGAAAATAGCACGGCCTTCTGCTACTGCGATGACTATCGTTGCAAAGTTATCGTCTGCAAGGACCATGTCTGCTGCGTGTTTAGCCACTGCCGTCCCCGAACCCATAGCAATGCCGATGTCTGCGCGTCGTAGAGCTGGAGCATCGTTTACGCCGTCACCGGTCATCGCGACAACTTGGCCTTGAGCCTTTAGTAGCTCGACTAAGCGAGTCTTGTGCTGCGGTTCGACCCTAGAGAACACTGACACGGACAATGCTGCAGCATTCTGTGCTTGGGGGTCCATTCCATCAAAGTCTGGACCAGTGCAGGACTTATTGGGTGGGAAAAGAATCCCTGTCATAGGTAAGCCTGCGGCTGCAGCCTCTGCTGTCATCTGACGGGCAATAATTGAGGTGGTCGGGTGTGAGCCAGACCCTGTGATGTCATCCAGTCCGATGCGATTTGCAATGGCTTCGGCGGTGAGCTTATTGTCCCCAGTGACCATCACGATTCTAATGCCTGCACCTCGGCAAACGTCAACTGCCCTCTTCACTTCAGGTCTTGGTGGATCAGCCATTCCGCAAAAACCAAGTAGCGTCAGCCCTTCTTCATCTTCAATAGATACCTGACCCCGATCCGGTGGCATTGGGCGCATAGCAAGCGCTAGAACCCTCAGAGATCCGCGTGCATATGTTTGATATTTTTCAATCAATGCGTTGCGAAGTTGTTTCGTGATTGGCTCTGCAATTCCTTTTGAATTTGTGAGTACCTGTGTACAGCGTAGCAAGACGGCCTCTGGGCTTCCTTTTGTAAACAGGATTCTTTGCCCCTTGCGCTTTGTGAGGACACTCATCATCTTGCGATCTCGATCAAATTCTAGGGTACATACTCGCTCGAATTGTCCGTGCCAGTACATTGCACAATATGTCGCACGTTCTTCAACACTCAATGTCGTTAGCGCTCCAGGCATGTCATCGAAACCAGGCAAGCCAATTTTTTCGGCAAGGACGCGGAGTGCTATTTCAGTCGATTCTCCTATTTTTTTAAAACTTCCCGTCTTCCCGTCGTATGATAGGGAGCTGTCATTGCACATACTGGAACATATGGCAATATGCAACAGCGATGCTAGATTAGCGGGGCGATTAACAATTTCATCTGTGTGTATCTCTGAAATGATTCCGCTGGGTGCATAGCTGTTCCCTGAGACTTTGTAATCCGCGAGACAGTCTTTCAGGGTAGTTTGACTTTCGGCGGCTGCCTCCACGAAATTGACCACACACATCCGTGTGATTGTCATGATGCTTGTTGTTAAGGTTCCGGTCTTGTCACTGCAGATAACTGATGTGCACCCTAATGTCTCCACAGAAGATAGTGTGCGCACGATTGCATTCTGCTTCGCCATTTTTCGCGTTCCTAGCGCAAGACATGTGGTGACGACAGCTGGCAGACCCTCTGGAATAGCTGCAACTGCAAGTGCGACAGCGGTCTTCAGATAGTGAACTGCGCCACGAAAGCTGCCTCCATGTGCCGGATCGCTGAAATGCCCAATGTTAACAAGCCAAACCAACACACAAATCACAGCAATAAGCTTAGAAAGCATAGTGCCGAATTCATCGAGTTTCCTTTTAAGTGGCGTGGTGTCATCTATCGAATCCACAGAAATCATCGCATCTTGAATTTTCCCGATAGCAGTACCCATGCCTGTGCCAACAACCACGCCCCGTGCACGACCCGCAGTCACGACTGTCCCACTGTATGCCATGCAGGTCTTGTCTTGCAAAACTACCCTGGCTGTTGCTGTCGTCGTTTCCAGGTTCTTTACAACACTGTCACTTTCACCAGTCAAAAGTGCTTGATCCACCCTGAAAGAGGAACCATATATGTTCGATAGTCGGACATCTGCAGGGATTCTATCTCCGACTGCAAGCTCGACAATATCTCCAGGGACAAGCTCAATAGACGGACATACCTTCAGGTTTCCATCTCGTAAAACGGTCGCAGTATCCGCTTGGTAGGCAGCTAGCTCCTCGATTGCTTTCGCGGCATTCGTTTCAGTCATGACTCCAACGGTGGCGTTCGCGATGAGGATGATTATAATGACGCCTGGTTCAACGAACGCGTATGATCCCTCACCATTTGCAAGACCCAAGATGAAAGATATCACCGCGGCGGCAATGAGGATCTTAACAAGTAGGTCATCAAACTGTTTCAAAATAAGTTTCCAAAATGGCTGACTGGGTTTGCTAGGTAGCGCGTTCATGCCCCATATCCTCCTTAATCGATTTACTTCCCCGGAGCTCAAACCTTCCACGGGATTCGCCTTGAGTTGGACAAAGACCTGCAACGAAAATATTGAGGCACACAATGAATAAGGGGAGGTGCTTTTCGTGGTCCGTTAATCAGTCACGACATACCTCCGCGAATGTCTTGGCGTGCGCATCTTCCATCGGCAGAGGACTGTATTCGAGCGTTGACAAAAGGTGCGTGAAAACTGTGTGGAATTCTTCGCTGTTGATGTTTCTTGCTTGTGGAATAAGAGTTAATAAATCCTCGTGTTTAATTATTTAAACTCTTATAAATATTACCTTCGCGCGATTCGTACATGTATGGGATGTAGTTTCGTCTAACTAGATCATGCAGCAAATATCGAACTTTCATACCTGAAACCTGGGGAAATTGCTATTCCGGCTAAGCCGGGATCCGGCTAAGCAGCCAGAATCTGACTGTTTGCCTATACGACCTCGTAATTGAATTGTCCGTGCTGATGGAGGCACATGGCAAACAGTTAGGAGCTGTTTTTGTTACTTTTTAGAGCGCGCGGCATTTTGCTTGTTGCCGCGCGCGCGCCTTGCCGTCCATCGCGCTCGGACTTTAGGGTCGGCACCAACGCCTTGGTTGGGGTTGGGTTGTTAGGGTGTAGGGTTTTTCGCCGCATTCGCGGCGTTGGCGCGCCAACACAAATAGCGAAATAGTCTCGTTTCTATTTGCCTGACCATTTGCCGCGTTGCAAAAAATGCATGTTTTTCGGTCGTTTCTCCATACGGTATCCAGTCTGCTCTTTCTGCTTAGCCGGATCCCGGCTTAGCCGGAATAGAGATTTCCCGGTGACAAGCCATTGTGGTCATCGATTAGAACTTATCCTCGTCAGGATTAGAACTCGTCGCTGATCACGGCTGTGGGGGTGCGGTAGAACTCGGCCGCCTGCGTGGCGTGTCTAGCTCCGTTCCAGCGCGTGGATGTGACTGTGTGTCCCAGGACCCTATGCATGATGGTGCTGATGATGGAGACGTGGACGAGGGCGATGTTGTGGAGGTACGCCTTGTTCCGGAACTCGAGGGGTGGAGGCTCCTCGGTGTGTACGCCCTGTGTGTGTGCGTTGATAGCTCCGGATGTGCGGTGAGCTTGATGGTCGGCGGTGTCTTTTAGCAGCTTGAGGAACGGTTTACCCATGCGGCCGTAGGTGTCCATCACGACTGGAATGAATTCCTTGTGCGCTCTGAGCGCGGCCTCCTTGTACTTGCCATCTTTGATCGTCTCCGCGGCTTTGATGGGGTTGGCTTTGGGGCGGCTCTTGCCTTGGCGGGCCTGGGGTTGGCTCGCCGGGTCCTTAGCCTTGTCGATGATGTGTGTGATCGAGGTGTCGAGCAGGAGGGTTGTGGAGTTGGCGCGTAGGCCGTCAGCACGGATGTCGACTCTCAGCTCTTCCACACGTATTCGGCTTCACCAAACATCACGGTCTATTCGTGTCATACATTGCAATTACTTAATCACCGTATGGACATCGTTTGTTGCTTTATTTATGACTAACAACGTTATGCGAAGCCTTTCCGGTCTTTGGACGACGACCGTTCAGCGGGGCGTCCTTATCGTTGCGCTTGGCGTGCGCGTAGTCGTCGTCCTCACACGCACGCCACTTGTGAATGAAGAAATGACGCCAAGGCGTCTTCTGTAGACGCGGTAGTGGACGTCGAATTTGACCGATGTATCGATGAAGATTCAGCTTCAAAACGTGACTAAGTAGCCCTTCTTTCACCGAAGCACCATCGATCAATACAAATTGCAGACTCGAGCCCGTCTTCGATTCGTTCGATACACCTAAAAGCTTTATATTTCAGACAGCTGGACGGTGGTATTCGTTCGATCCTTGAGAAGCAAATCACGAAGGCGCCGACTCTCTACATGGTTGCATAGAAGATTATCAAAGAATGCTGTCGATTACGGACGACGAAGAGCTTCATCGGAATGAGCGATTGTTGAATCTCAAAGAGCTTGACCTTGAAATCAAGCAACGCGAGCTTGATCTTGCGTTGCATCTAAAGGATTTGGAGAAACGCGAGTCGGCCTTGATAGCGAGAAAAAATGCGATTGCTGCTGAACTTACACACGAGCTAGCTCTCGAGCTGGAGCGCGTCAGAACCCACGAGACCTCTATTATAGCGCGGCATGATGTACTTGAATGTCTCATGGAAAAACGAGAAAAGGCACTTGCAAAGCGTGAGCTTACATTATCTGAGCGCGAGTGGACGTTACGAGCGAATGAGGATGAGCCTAAAGGTGTGATGGCAAAGGTCTTTTCGGCCTTAGAAACTGACAGCCCAAGACTTTCCTCCTTTCGAGCCCCTTCTGGAGCACAGTGCGATACTGAGGCATCTACGTTTGAAGAAGGAACGCGAGTAGTTGAGACTGGTATGAGGGTGAATTCAAAACTTTCAGGTGTAGATTTTAGAAGAGTTACCAACAGCAACAGCGGACTCGAAACTCACCGTAAGGACAAAGATCTGAATGACTTGAAAAGCAGAGCAGACGACTTGCGCGGACACCTTTCCGTAATTCGTTTGAATGCTGACCTGAACCAGGTGACCGTGTTGGTGGACGAAGCAGTCAGAAATGTAGTTGAACTACATGCAAGAAACGGACAGAGAACAGTGGAACGTGAGACCTTTTTAAAACGTCAAGAATCACAGATTGGAGCATCGGCTGAATGTCTGCCTTCCGAATTCTCAGATAGTATGCCGCTAGACACAAATTGTCAGCCCATAGCATCTGATGACCATCATGACTATCGAGAAATTAACAGTAATTTGAATTCGATCAACAATATGATTTTATCAGCTGATCCTGTGATACGGGCACTTCAATTGGAAGCTCACTCGGAGAAATTAAAGGTAACGATCCGCGACTTTGAGATGGGAAGGAATGTGCAAGATATCCATTGATTGCTATGATATCTTATGTAAGACTAAGTATCACTAACTTTGGAGCAGCTGGTGAGGCGTACACGGCAACACCATTCATTACAGCATAAATACGAATGATGATTGAACTGATTGATTATTGAATACCATTTTTTATTCTCACTTGTTTCTGTGAAAAAAATATTGACACTTATGTGGAAGACTCTGAAGCAGACAAACTGTCACGAGAACTGTTGACGAGGTTTTCAGCTCCGTCGACAACTTTCATACTCTGTATCGCATCACCCGCTTTGAGCTCTCGCAGCAACTCTTGGCCATCGACCACATAGCCAAACACACTATATCGTCCATCAAGAATATTTGTGCCTGAAGGTGTGAGTTCAGACTCTTTCAGCAAAAAGAAGAACTGAGAACTTGCCGAATTGGGCTCGGCTTCTCGTCGCGCCATCGCCAAAGTTCCAAAAGCATTAAACGGGAGCACCGGCTCGTCCCTGTACTTTCCGACATCTTCAAAAGTGAAGTCGTAGACAGGCACGCCGTCTTTATCCTTCAATTTAGGCATAATTTCCAATGGGATTGTGCGCTCCTTTCGCGATATTGGGTCAATGAAGCCATCCTGTCCCTTTGCACTTGGTTTACCAGACTGTATGACGAATCCATCGGAACGCTGAATGTCCATGCCATCATAAAATCCGCGCTGCACTAGATCAACAAAGTTGCCTGCAGTCACAGGAGCATTGTAGCCGTCCAAGATGATAGTCATAATGCCTGTCTCCACATTCGCACTGTCTTTCACCTTGACCTCCACCTCAACTGTAGCACGGCCCTTTAGAGCAGGGACGGAGTCATAAGGCGAAGGGATACCGAATGGGAACCCTTTGACCATATCCTCTTCGATGCGACCAACCAAAATTAGTGCACGCTGCTGAGCATATGGAACTTCCTGTTTGTCCTTGTTGTTCACTATTACTTTGAAATCCTCAAGTTCTAGCTGGAGTTGCGCAAGAGCAGCCTTTCCATCATTCATCTTTTCAGGCGCGACCGACGCAAGTATTTTCGTGGCGTCATTGTTCACGATCTTATAAGCACCGCTCACAGAAGACTCTACTCCGGAAAAACGAACACCTGGTACACGGAGGTCATCCGAGATGGACTCAAGTTTTCTTTGGATCTCACGAATTTGTTTGTTGTCTATCGGAAGTGCGTTACGAAGGAGTGCTCGTGCGTTTGTCACCGGATTTGCTTCCAGGCCAGCAAGGTCACCAATTACTGGATTCATCTCAATTTGGGAGGCCGCAGATGGATTTGCGATGATAGCTGATGCAAGCAATCCTGTGCCGAAAATTTTTGCGGCCCCGGTTAACGACTCGAAAGCGCAGTTTGGTTCGGCGTTGCTCGAACTCGCCTTGGCCACCATCGCTCTCCGTAAGAAGCGGGTTCGCGTTATTTTGGTACACGGAGTTGTATTTATGGTAGTTTGATGGGCGAACATCGGGAGTACCATGAGTCGTTCGCGTTGTCCCGACTTGATCGGCTGGATAAGACACGATAAGAGGTGTTTTCCGGAATAATTTAAGG
>Ga0115571_1000680_pt1 | contig 25304 bp, 30 predicted proteins | sample COGITO_mtgs_1205_FD_87293 | JGI IMG/M metagenome (GOLD analysis project Ga0115571, IMG submission 87293) | Pelagic marine microbial communities from North Sea - COGITO_mtgs_120531 | ecosystem: Environmental > Aquatic > Marine > Epipelagic | place: Germany:Helgoland, sampling site Kabeltonne...
AATAATATTGAAGTCAATAAAGATAATAATTCTAAAGCAACACCACTACTCGTCGCGTGTTTAAAAGGCCATACAGAAATTGTCAAAGCATTGCTTGACATCAATAATATTGAAGTCAATAAAACTAACAAGGAAGGAGAGACACCACTACTCGTCGCGTGTTTAAAAGGCCATACAGAAATTGTCAAAGCATTGCTTGACATCAATAATATTGATGTGAATAAAGATAATAATTCTAAAGCAACACCACTATACTACGCATGTCAAAAAAATAACACGGATATTGTCCAAGCATTGCTTCAATCAGATAATATCGATGTCAATAAATCTATACTGAATGGAACAACATCACTGTACTACGCGTGTAAGGAAGGTCATACAGAAATTGTCGAAGCATTGCTTAAATCAGATAATATCGATGTCGATAAAGCTGATGATGATGACGGATGGACACCACTGCACATCGCGTGTTTCGAAGGTCATGGAGCTATAGTTAAATTACTACTTGAATCAGATAATATCGATGTCAATAGTTTGACAAATAAACGTAAAGAAACGCCGTTTATTATTGCATGTAGACGCCATAACAATGGTAATAATTATGATATCGTTGAATTATTATTATCAAAAGATTCGTTATTGATAAACAAATCTGATGATGATGGTAAAACGGCATTATACAAAGCAGTTGCATATAAACGAATCAATATTATTGAATTATTATTATCTCAAGAGAAAAAGAGAATTTTGATAAACAAATTTAATAATAATGGCAAAACGGCATTATACAAAGCAGTTGAGAATAAACAACTTGATATCGTTAAATTATTAGTATCACATGATAATTTTTTTTCTGATGATGATGCAAAAGACTCATTAATAAAAACATTTAAGATGATAGTCGAATATCCAGAAAAATATAATATGTTTTTTGATTTTCTATTCAAAGTTCTATTCGAAAAATTAAAAACGTCCCTGTTAGAATGTCTACCAGGGTTATTAAAAAAATGTATTAATGGCATGTTTTACGGCCATTACTATCACGGTGACCGGTTGACAGTGACAAATAGGCAGAGGAATTATTACAACATTGCAAACAAAATTATCAACCTTACACCGTCACAAGACTTTACACCGTCAGAAGACACAATATGTACTGTATGTAATGTAATGAAAGGTGAAGAAAAAATAGAATCAAATAAATGGGGTCGCGAACTAATAAAAACAATAATCACTAAATACAGCAACAGTAAACAATTTAGAAATACTGCCCTGAACTATGAAAATGACGAAGGATACACACCACTGACACTTACCATCTATAATAATCAAAAACAAACCACAGAACTATTATTAGAATATGGAGAAACTGATGTTAACAAAAAAAGTATACGAAATGGAAACACAGCTCTCCACATAGCATGTTCCGAAGCAGGTAAGGAAGAGATAGTCAATATTTTGTTAAAGCAAGAAAAAATTAATGTCAACAGTACAAACTCGAAAAAACAAACAGCTCTCCACCTAGCTGTCATAAACAGTGAAAAATCTATAGTGTCAAAACTCATCGAGTGGGGTAATAAAAAAGACAACAAATTAAATATAGCTCCTATTGATAAGGATGGTCAAACCCCACTCGATATATCGTGTATATTAGTCGTTAAACATAGAAAGAATCAAGCAAAAATAGCTGCAGAACTTATCGAAAATGGCGCAAAGTATTCTCCACCAAAACTTATTCGTGATGAACTAATAAAACGAAAAAAGAAAAAAAACAGAATATCCAAGACGTCAAAAAGTTCGACTGGACAAAATATACCAATTGAGATTGCTGGACATATATCTGGTTATGTCGATAATCATTATGTCGGTCATAATAAAAGAAGAAAAACAACTCTAATATTTTAGCACGATTCATTTACATAATAAAATATGATATTCTTTAATAAAAAAAACAAACTATTCTAAAAAAAAGCAACCACAAATCACGAACAAAAAGAAAAAATTCTATTCTAAAAAGACGAACCCCAAAACAAAAAAAAACAATAACATATTCTAAGAATATAAGAAATACCAAATATAATACCACATACCCCCCCAAAAAAAATGAGCGCATTAAATCAACTAGAAAGCATGGAAATCGAAAGCGAAGACGAATGGGTAGACAGTGATGAGCTCAAAAGTCCCATATCTTCCATTTTTAATAAAATTCCAAAAAGTGCTCCAATTGTGAATGCAACAATCGAAGATGTTATTTGTCCTTGCCTTGAATTTGAAAAGGTGCGCAATATTCCTGTGAGTGATATGCTTGTCAACTTTGTCCATGATGCAAATGTCAATACATTATATAGAGATGAACCAGTAAACAAGGAATATCCTGGTTTAAGATTAAGCAGTAAGATGTCACAATTTAAAAATGTTTTTGTATACATTTCTCTTTTTTTCGAGAACAGTCAGCGTGTTCATGTGCGCGTTCCTGATATAAAATCAAAAACAATTTTCCGACTGCGCCGAGAAAACGGTGTATTCATATCACCATCAAATTTGGAAAACTCTCATCTTTACTTTAAAAAGAAAAGTGTAAATAAAAAGACAGGTCAAGACAATGCCTTTGAATTAGGAATTAATTACTCTTCACATACTAATGGTGTTCCCTCCCAATTTGTTTTTGTGTTAATTCCGTTCCACAATGGCAAGCTTGCATTGGACTCCGCTGAACGTTCTGAACAATTTTACGTCAAAAGTAAGCGTCAGGAGAGATTTTTGAATACCAATGGTAGTAAGCGCATCAAAAAAAGTACTGAATCTCTTAAAATTGAAACAGATATTCAATCTGCAAATGAGATTTATAAGGAATTGCAGCAAAAACTGCGAAATGTTCAACACGATAATGATTCTTTTCTGAATATGGTCAAAATGGTTCGTAATGTACTCCCTCAAATGCCAGATGGTGCAGTTAAAATAGGATTACAATATGGTTCAAGAGAAATAGTAACTGAAGATATAGCAGTATTATAAATAAAAAAAATAAAAGTTTTATAATTAAAAAGTAATATTTTCATAAATATAATTCAATTTATCGTAAATATATGCAACAGCAATGACATCATTAGCAGCATAATGAATATCTTTATCCTTAAATTTCCATTTCTCATCACTCCATCCTTTATGATTTTTTAATTGCACTTTAACTTGATATCCCAAGAAGCATTTGGCCATATCATCCAAACTCCATACATTGCGACTAATTTTGTAATCGTTAATTCGTTTATCTACTTGTATAACACCATTTTTATCTAATGGTTTGTAAAGTGCCGCCTTTTCTCTATCCTCTTGATTTAATTTATCATACATCTCTTGTTTAGAAACAATCATTTGTAAATCAGTGACCTTTTCTGATATATCCAGTCGTTTTATTTTATCATGTTCTATATGTGCGACATCATTAGAAGTTGCCCATCCAACCATCCTATATGCTTTAAAAATGTCAATTATGAATGACCTATCCACTTTTGTACAATCAACGATAAGAACTTTACACATTGATACCCCAGTAGCAATTTGAATCAATCCAATACCGTTATCATGTTGTGACCATTCACAATCAAAAAATAATATCCTTTCATTTCTGATATTTTCTTCAACCCATATATGCAAACCTTTTTTTGTATCAACAAACGAAACTTCCCACACATCTTCATTCCAACGAACATGTAGATGACACTTACCCTCCCAAGGCCAATATCGATGTGACTTTCTACCTTTCGGACAATTTTCACATCGTTTTACTAAAGCAGAATTGCCAGGGAAAATAGACATACAAATATTTAAAATACAAGTTAATAGTATTATTATACAAAACTGTACTGTATTAAAACTTTAATTCCTCTACTACCATCTCTTTATTTTTATCATCCAAATTTGTATCATCCAAACTAACATTATTATACCCTTCCATGGTTGGACTACGCTCCCTGCGAAATTGAAATACCAATATTACCGATTCACAAAGCAATGGTGCCCACAATACATTGTTGTAAGCCCAGTTAGTACAGAACCACAAAACGCAGCATAAGAACCTTAACCACACAATCTCAGTCAGTCTAGAAAATCTGACGAGCAAAGCACCTATTACAGCACCAACTACCAACCCAAAGAACATACCCCAAAGAATTTGTTGCCACGTGTGATACTGCATTTCGAATCTAACGAATGGAACGTTAATAATCAACAGTATATCTATGACCACAGCCCAGCACCAGTGTTTCCAATCTCGACAACTGCGCTGACATATTTGTTTCCACGACCATCCTTTTGGAATGTTGTATAACTCATACATCCATGAGCGCACATTTTTTGACGGAAACGTGAAGTAGAAAAGACATGTCACTGCAAGAGCGACAGACCACATGGCGTGACCGGATGGCTGACCATAAGAAATTTTGTCTAATATACACTTGCGGTAAGCGTCTGGTCGGTGTTCTTTCCATATGTTTTTTAAAATGACGTTTACGAACGCGAGCATCCATAGTACGATACCATCTGATGTGATTCCTTCTACACGATACTTTGACCGAATTGCTTCAAAAAATGGTACTATATATAAAATTATAAATGGCACGAGAGAGGTGATGACATCCAATATTGCGGTAAATAAATTATTTGAACGTATTGCGCTTGGGTTACTCTGAAAAAAATTTAAAGCAGTCCAATTGTAATTGGAACATTCGTTTTCACGTTCTTCATTGACAAGTACATATATCGTGACCACACATTGACACACTATCAAAGCACCAACAATGACGTACCATACATTCCAATTTTTTTTTGTGATTGACGACTGCATTTTATATATATGATGTTTATTTATACTTATCTATTTTAAAATGCTCGAGCTTAAAACCATATTCTCGAGCATTTTCTACATGGTAAAAAATCTCGGCCTTCTTCCACCATAGTCATATTTTTTCCACATGAATATCCTAGTAGTAGTATCTACCAAAGCAATAATTAACCAAATGTCCAATCTTGTCACAGCAACTAAAATATGTAAAATGGTACCCAACCACCGATAAAAATTATGACATGATAAAAATATTAATTCAAAATTTGTCCAGTGATATTCTTTCATATGTTTTCTTTCAACATCTCTTCCAATTGTTTCTTCGATATATACATGTATGACCTGATAGCATACGAGCAAAGCAACATACAAGCACCACTTAAACCATGTCTCAATGACAATAGAGCCAACTTTGAATGGAGGCCCCCAATGATAAAAATCATCAAGTATATTTTCTTCCCATAAAATAATCAACAAAACAGTGGTGATAACAGTGACCAATACAATAGTCAACCCTTTTTTAAAATCATATCTATTTTCTACAATTTTATTATTATTAGAATTTTTCATATTAGTTACCACTAAAGATTGCATTAATATATACTTATGATTATATTGTATAAATACTCAAACTACTCCAACCAGAATGCATGGTGATAATATATTTAAAATAATCAACCTGTTTTCAATTTTCGGTGGTGTTGCTCTTTTAATGTCTGCTCTACAAAAAATGCAAGATTCAGGTTATCGTCCACCACAAACTCCAGCAGGTTGGAGCTTTGGTATATTTTTCATTTCTTTGGGAGGAATATCTTTTCATTTTTGGGTTGTACATACAATTTCCGCACTTGTCCATCAAAAAAATACGAGGCGTAGGCGTTGGTCACTAATACAAATAATGAGCTCGTCAATGGTATTATTTGGTGCAATGTCATTTGCTCTATTTGGTGTTTATATGACTTGGAAATATCCATATAAAATTGGTCCATGTGAATGTACCGAAAATCAATGGGGTCCTCAATGTTTACCTTGTAAATGTGGTATTCATGGTGTCTGTGATTGGGGTCAATATGGTACCGGTACCTGTAACTGTGAACCTCAATGGGGTGGCGTTCATTGTGATGTCTGTAATGAACGGTGGAAACCTGAACCATCTGGGAATGCACCATCATGTAATATATGTAAGACAGGATGGACGGGTGATAAATGCGAGAAATGTGCCAAAGGTTATTCAGGAGAGGATTGTTCAGTATGTGCCGAAGGATGGCGTCCTTGGACAAATAGCTCTGAACTTTTTCCTAATACTATTTCATCCGATGATGGTAGACATATATGTGATGAATGTAAAGAAAATCACTTTGGATATTATTGTACTCGGTGTCCATATGGTACAGATGTACCTACAAAATCATTGGAAAGAAATGATAGAATACAAAATGGTACAATGGTTCAGACATCTAATGGTAAATATGGCATTATCTTAAATATACAAACATTAACAAATGACCAATGGGGCAATATACAATACAATCCATCAAATTTCAATGTATTGTCAGAAACACGTGTATTAATCATGGAAGAAACAACAAAAAGGATAGATTGGAAACTCTTATCTGACATATCATCAGTCAAATGTAATAACCGCGGCATATGCATGGATGATGAATTACACCTACGACAAAATCCCAAAGATACATCAGGCAAATACCCATGGGAAAAGACATGCACATCAAACGGCCAATCATGTTCAGCACATACCGATTGCCTCAAATCAGAAAACTGTAGAGGACAATGCAGAGGTATAGATATACCAATAGATACAACATGGAACACCAAATTTTCAGGACAAATATGCGAGAAAGACAGTGACTGTCAAGACAATGGTAATTACAAAGGTGGCCGATGTATGGCCAAAACATGTTGTCAAGAATCATGGCATGGTAGTGGTCAGTGTCAATGTCAGGAAAAATATTTTGGTGATAAATTGAATAATGGTAAGCAGGAACATTATCAGAAGTCGCCGGCGTGTGATTTTTGTCCTGGTTATGATTGGATTTCTGGTAAGCAAAATTCTATATGTTCTGGGAATAAAGGTACTTGTGCGCCATCTTTTAGTAGAATTTCTTTGGATGGTAGTGGTGGTATTTATCAAAAAATGACGTGTAATTGTGGTAAAAATGTTTATATTGACCCAGTTACGAAAATCGTATTCCCTGATAAAATTGTTTCATGGTCTGGTTCTTTATGTGAATGTGGTGATTGGAATCAAGATAGTAAGTGTGATGTTTGTGCTGATGGATTTTGGGGACCATCATGTAAAATGTGTCCTGGAGGTTCTGGGTTAAATCAATGTTCGAGAAAAGGTAAATGTGACTCTGGTGTAGATGGTACTGGAAATTGTAACTGTCTAGTCACTGAAAAAAGTTCATGGATGTTAGCTCCATTTGTTAAACGATATCCTAATGAACCCATTGGATATAATTCACAAAATTCTAGTTGGTCTTGTACAGATTGTGCTCCAAATTATTGGGGGGAATCATGTCAACAGTGTGAGGGGATGGAAAAGGGTTCGGGTGGTGGGACTTTCCCACTCTCACAATTGTCAGATATTTTTCAACCGATAAGTAGTTTCGGTCAATCGAGTGCATATAAAAAACCAACTCCTATTTGTAATAGAGGTTTTTGCTATATGGCATGTAATGGTGGTGGTTGGTGTAATTGGGGGAGAAAAGGAGATGGAACATGTACATGTTGGTCCAATATGATGGGGGCAGATTCTACTTGGAATCCTCTCGATAATGTTTGTATGGGGAATCAACGTGGTAGAAATGCAAGTGATGGAGATGAATCTTGTCCTTCTTTTGGATGGTGTTCAGAGGGTAAAGGTTCTAGTAGAATTGAGGGACAATTCGATGCATGTGGTGGTGATGACGAGTGGATTGGTGGTAACAAAACTGCACAGACAAGTTGGAATAGAAATGTTTATGTAGATGACCAAACACAATGGTCACCGTTTGACGATTGGAAAAAAAATAATTATGATATAGAGTGTCAAAATATGGGGGTTTGTAGAAAGTGGCAGCCTATATCTTGGACTGTGTCGAATAGTAGGATTGGTTGTAAGAAGTTGAGCTAAATCCCAAAAAATATTACATATATTACATATTAAAGCTTGTTTTATTCCATTAATGTCAAATGTCTTATTCATCTTCCTCAGAAAACAAAAATGAGCCTATCGGTGAAACCAAAAATGAGTCTATCGTTGATAAAAATAGTATACTTATTGATAATAAAATTTTAAGTGAATTCAGATTTGCTAAACGTGACGGTATTGAGTATGATGTCTTCTCTATGGTGTATGAGGACCCTGCAGATGTAGATAATTGGATGGCGGTTAAAACGAAACATAATGTTATGATAGACCCAGAGACATTTCAAAATCTGAAAGGGGAACGAATTGAATGGGTTTTTAACGAAGAAAATGCCATAGTTGCTTGTAAAAAAATTTATAGTAAACAATAGCTCTTTCAAACTTTTATAATTTATCTGTTTTGTTTCAATGACGGTGGCGGTGGTGGTGGTAATGGTACAAACACTACATACATTGTATATTCTGTTCCGGGTATGGCATTAATTAATGAACCTATTATTTGTTCTTTATTTTCCTGTTTAGTAATATTAATATTGTTAGCTATCAATTTGACGTCGTTTTTTACATCATATGCTTTTTTTATAATATCGTGTAACTGTCTCAACTTTGTACCATATTTTATTTCTATCTTTTTATAACTACCTACAAGTGTTATTAAAGTAAATTTAATATTTCTTCTATTCTTTTTCTTTATTTTTTTCCAACGTTGCCGCGATTCTGTAGTCTGGAAAATATGGAACATACTACGTATTATATATAAGTATTTATACATACATTTTTTATAAAAATCCACAGCACATATATATGAGCAAAACTTTTGCAGATAATGACTCCCACAGGACAAGATTCAAACAATTGTCAATCTCGAAGTAGATATCTTATACTTTGATATTTTCGAATGTATGTGACATTGTTTTATGCCATAGCAACGCAACTGTATGATTATTGTGAGTATAATTGATACCAAAATTAGTATCATAAAACACAGGAATATGATATTCCAATGACCGTACAATTAACAGATGTTTATAATGCGAGCCCATAAAATACTTTAATTCGTTATCATTCGAAATAAAGTGTATTCTTTTCGAATGATATGGCCTATTTTTAAAAACAAATAAGTCTGCATTTTCATTCATAAATTTCCTTTCAAAATAACGAGGATGTTTATTACCATCATAAGCAATCATCATTTTTGGCCCATTTTTCCTAAAAAAATGAAAGTAGTAGCTATAAGTTGTAACGATTACAATACAAATAAACAAAAAATATTGCAACATTATAATACATATTAAACAACTAAATACTCAAATACAAATTAAAAACGCACACCAGATAATTTACAACATGTTTGAAGCTCTTCTTCATTAAATAAAATTTGACTTTCACCACGATTAATATTCATCACAACGCCAGGCATATGTTTATGATATGAGACATGATAAGCCATGACAACATCACCTTTTTCGATGGATGTTTTAGTTATATTTTCAGATGCATTAATTCTAAATTTGTTCCCACCACGAGTAACCAAATACCCAGTTTCTTCAATTTCGACAATTGTGAATTTGGTATCTCTGTCACCCTTATGTACTGATACATTTTCACCAATAGAAAAAGTAGGACTCATCAAATGTTTTATTTTTAATGCCAAACCATCAATAGCAAAATAGCTTGCTTCTTCATAAAGTTGTAACAATTCCGTTGAATTTTTAGGAGGTAATACCTCTGACCCTCTGAGATAATTTAATATCCAATGAAAAATCCGAGGGTCTCTATCGATAAATAAAGCACCATCAACAAGTTGTGCAGGATTCTCATGTACTACCATTGCAGAAAGCATTGAAAATTTATTTGTAATAGTCTCTTTACTCGTAATGAACAATTGACCACCAACATTTAATTTGATAATCATTTCTTTGTAACGTATAGTGTACTTTTATACGAAATATTGTGTCAGTGAATCTTTCATAAAAAAGACACAACCAATATCAAATAACACTGTTCCGAATATTAAATAATAATTACGATTCTGCTGTTTAAAAGCATCAATTGTCAAAAGTAAAGAACCAATAGAAAAAAGTAAAGAACCAAAAAAATAATCACTCATTAAAAATATATGTACTTTATTTATCCTAATGTTTCTATAACCAAATATTCTGGACTGACTAGGTGTTCTGGTTTTCCACGAACCCTTTTTCCTTTTACATCTTTCCCATTTACAAATTCATTGAACACCACTCTTTTTTTTTCATTTTTTTCAACAATATGGTAAAATGCTTTGTCATAATTATCCAATTTATTTCTATTTAATCCTGGATTTTGTTCAAACGTTAAAACTTTTAATCTTTCTTTAATCTTTAACATTTGCGGGTGATTTTCAGAAATGTTTGTCATAACTCCTTGGATTATCATTCCTTCTGCTGGTTTAAAATAAGACATAATTTATTACTAAGCAAAAATTGTGTTTAAATAGTTCCTTTTTTTCTTCTCCTAACACGCTCCATTAATTTACTTTTATCAAACCTCGGACTTAATGACCTACTTTTTAATTTTTTACCCTTTGACTGAGAATACGCATTATTATATTCGTTATCAACCGAATGCGTACTTGGCCTAAATGAAACAAACACACCAATAAATACCAACGAAGCAAAAATAATAACCCAGAACATAGAATCCTCCATTTCAAAACGCACAATAATAAATGGATATACAAAAAAAAAATAAAATATGAGTAACTTATATGATTTGATGTATTTACATGCGTATTCTATATGTGTACCGTCTAGTAATGTTGTCTATGTCTATGTATGTTGATAACAAGGATAATAAAAATCATAGTTTGACTATTCGTCCCCGTGTACCAACCAATTGGATTCCAGATGCTCATGTATTCTGTTGTTTTAATTGTAATGTATCGTTTAATTTTTTGCGGCGTAAGCATCATTGTCGGTCATGTGGTCGTATATTTTGTGATGGTTGTTCTAATCAACGTGAATATATACCGTTTACATCCTATGAATATAAGGAGCGTACTTGTACAAATTGCGCTATATCTGTTCGTCAAATGTCTCGTTTGGAATGGTTAATAAAAGCATTATCAGTTATGCCAATTACATTTTATGAATTATTTGTTGTTCGATTATTAGATAAAGATTGGAATTATGCTGTAAATACATTATTGGGTATTTATCGTGGACTTCAATATAAGTTACCTTGTCGTCGATATTCCCGTATAGAATGTGATTTTTTACAAAGTCATTATAAAGAGTTTTTTGGTCATATCCAATGGGAAATTCATTATATGTTAAGTATGTATCAACAGAATAAAGCAATTTTAATACAACATACTGACACAAATACTAACAGTTGTCGTCAATTGCTATGTAGTCGCACATGTCGAAAGACTCTTTTTGTAAGTGATATTCTTCGATTATCACCCACATTAAAAATTGTTCGTATTATGAAATTAGTAAAAAGAACATGGAGTAAGATTCAACCTATTGTTCATATTAATATGATGTTTTGGTGGGTACACATGTGTATAAAATATCCACCATTATATGAGCAAGCTCTATTAGGAATATGCATAAAAAATAAAAGCATGATATATGCCCTTTGGTTTGAATGTGATATATCCAAAAATAAAAATGATTTCAAAATGTTGATTTATATGCAGAATCGTTTATGTGAAACAATTAGTCAATCAATGTTAATAGAATTAAAAAAATCAATATTATTCCAAGGAGTATTAAAGCAATTAATTTTAGGCATATCCCCGCAATTTTTTTTCAAAAGATATTCATCAGTACGTTTACCATGGAATCCCAACTTATCCGTCACTAAAATTTTCAATATGAAAAAATTACAATCATCCACCCGACCGGTCCGAGTATCAATGCAATTAACAAATGGTCACGTATTACACTGTTTATTAAAGAATGAAGATGTACGAACAGACCGATTAGCTATGACCATAGGATATTGGATAAACAATTTAACTCAAGATGTACTGGTTCACACCTATCAAGTTTTCCCACTTGATACCAGCAGCGGATGTGTAGTAATGATGAACGAAGCCAAAACATTATATGACATCCGCCGTCGCACAACATTAACAAATTATATATTACGTACAAATCAAGACGATACAATAAAAAACATTCGTGAACGATTTATCAAATCATGTGGAGGCGCATGTTTACTAGCATTTACAATGGGATTAGGCGACCGACATTTAGAAAATATTATGGTGACACCAAGAGCACATGTAGCTCATGTTGATTTTGGATATATACTTGGTGAAGACCCAAAAAACATCAAAAAATCTATGCGTATCACTGACGATATGGTGGAAGCTATGGGTGGCCGTGATTCCACAACTTTCCACGAATTTACATCCATAACACGAAAAGCTTATGACTCCATGAGACTTTATTCATCATTTTGGTATATGTTACTTTCCGCTGAATACATTATATTTCAAGATAAGAAACGTCCAATTAGTAAGATTCGTAATCATATCCATGATTGTTTTGTACCTGGTGAATGGGATGATGAAGCTGGAATACGTATTAATCAAATTGTGGAAGATGCGTCACACACATCATGGAGACAATATGCAGCAGATTTGATACATGGCACATCCAATCATTTAAATGGCTTTTTTAATCACAATAGCCTATAAAAGTAATTGTATATCACTTTAAAAAAATGTCACGTATAAGTCATGGACAAATACAATCCTTCTGCGCACCATTGTCAATCAGTTCTACTAAAGTAACCGCATCTGGTTCATGGTATAGAATCAAGACACCATCTGTACATGATGTACTTATAGCACCAGAGATACAAATTTTAAGAAAATTACATTCGTGGAAACAACAATATAGAAGTAATATTTTTGATATGACTCTTAATTGGGTGGAGAATGAAAATAAAGTACAATTTTTATATTTACATGTCTATAAATGTATTATAGATATTGATGTCGATACTTTAGGACCATATATACAAAATGTATTGGACGAATTACATACAAAAATGTATGAAATATATCAACATGCACATCCAGGTGCAGTTCGAAGTTGGTCAGTGGCTATGAGTGTAGGTAATGAAGGTGCATCCCAATCAAATTGATGAACTTTAATAGCATTAGCAATTTGATTGAATAATTCGTTAATACCTTCACCATTGACAACTGACGTGTAAATATGGTCGAATTGATTCTTTTCAATCCAACTTTTCATATCATGTTGACAGAATGGATTTAAATCGGTTTTGTTAGAGACAACTATGACAATTGGATTGTGTCGTGCTGGTTTTTTATCAATGATGCGTTGATACCATTTTTTTAAGTCCGTGTTGATGTCCTTTTTTGATATATCATGTACTAGGATGAAAACATGACCACGTGAAAAATAGGAACTTGATAATGACATAAATCTTTCTTGTCCACATGTATCCCAGACAGATATTTCATAATCGCCGACTTTCATTTGGACAAAATCGACTGCTATTGTTGACTTTGTATTTGTGTTGTGTGTACCATTGTGATATTTGTGAATGATAGATGTTTTACCAGCTCCTACCGAACCTACAAACACTATATTGTATCGCATTATTTTATTAATGCAATATTTGTTAAATACTCTTTTTGGAGGAGTGGGATTTTAATCAACATTTGATATTTGTGTGGTGAATATTGTATATAAGTAATGTAAATAGAATAAATGTATATATCCAATAAAGAACCATTGTTGATAACTCATAATAGCCAAAAAACTCGCCTATCTCTCACTCTACCTTTACTTTTTATCGTTGTCATGTGCATACTTTTGTTTAGACTCTTTAATAGTGGTTTTTTTTTGTAAAATTTTAATATGATTTTGTTTTTTAATTTTTGCGCATTTTTCTGTATGGAATATTAAACCATATGACGAAGTGACAAAGTACTTTCCACAATACAAACAACCTCTTACAACAGGCATTTCAATGTAAAATAAATGAATATGAAACACATATATATTCTTATTTTTTAATATAATTATCACATATATTTTTTTTAATTACCGAAAATAGTATATAAGAACATTGATATTGTGGTAAATATGTCTACAGATTTGGCTATCGATATTGGATTAAAGCATGGTTCTGATGAATTTAAAAATTTTGTTGTATGTGTGGATGATATCCTTGATTATGGGTTTCGATATTCTGAATCTATAAGAAAAAAAATAATTAAGCAATGTAGTGACTCTAAATTGGATATTGCTCGAGATGTTATTTATGAGTGTCAGAAAGGAAGAAGATTAAAACGAACTCAAAATTTAAAGTGGTGGCAAACATATCGTTCATCATATACTACACCTGAACCTTATGAAAGAAAAAAGAAAGCACCACCTGTCAGAAAGAAAAACAGTTCCAGTTCAAGTTCAAATATTCGTGGTAATAAAGCAATGAAACTGACATTTGAACGTGGTCATCGAGATTCACAGTCATACTCGCATACATCTCCACGCAAACACTCGCGCATCGACAATCGACGAAGAATAAATCGTGACAATCATCGACGCAATAATCGTCGTAAAATGAATCTGACATTTGAACAGAAAAAAAGTGACGATGAATATGTTGAGTCAGAATCATCTGTAGAGTCAGCTGAAGAGGTAGAGTCAGAATCATCTGTAGAGTCAGCTGAAGAGGAATATTATTCTGATGATTATAATCAATACAGTTCTAGTAATGATTATAGAAAAAGGAAAAGAGCTATGTCACCACTATTTGCATCGAAGAAATGCTCATCTGATGTACCAGAATGGCCAGTTAGAAGAAGTGAACGTAATAAACGTAGAGAAAATAATAATTATAGAAATAAGCGCCGTCGTTAATTATGACGAAGTACCATCGTTAATACAGTATTTATATATTCTATATAAATATGAATCAGCATTCTTTAAATGTTGTTCATAACTAAGTTTTAAAAATTCTTTCTCAAATACATATGCAATATCTTTGGTTCCTAATGATAAATGTGAACATTCATGTACCATGACTAATGCTTGATAGAACACATTTTTATTTATATATAAAGATGTTAAAAAAACAGATGTTGAAGAAATTTTAGGTTGTACCCATGCCACAGGCAAACTTCTACGCCACATATATGGTATACGACCATTTCTGACAGAATACACATGCGCATTTTGTAGACATGTTTTAATTTTGTCCCAGTGTTCTTCTCTATCTTTCCTTTGTATACAATCAACAAGTTGTAACGATACATTATATGCCTTTGATTTGGAGAAAGGAATATTAGGACTTCCATATGTGTGATAAATATCAACAAAAATCCGCGTATATAAAAAGACAGCACAAACACCAATAAATACAAAGATTAATTTAAACAAAAGATTAATACATAACATTCATAAATCATTCATTAACCTTTAGATACAATAACACACAACATAATTCATGGATTTATTTTATTATAAAATCATTAACACTAACTACTAACCAAATCATTAACCATCATTTTCCAATGACAAGCAATGACACTAACCAACTTTAATTTCAGAAATTAAAGTTCAGATTTCGCATCTTCAGATTTCGCATCTTCAGATTTCGCATCTTCCTTACTCTCAATTTTTCGTAGAAGAGCCTTAACAATACCAATATTAGAAGATTTTTTTAAATCTAATAACTTTTTATCTTTTTCTGCAACCAATTCTGAATACTGACTCTGTAATTTCTGAACAGATGATGCAAATTCAGTTTCAATTCCAGTACGCGTCTGGTCAAAAACAGAAATTCTACCACTCAAATCAAACTTCGATACATCTTTCAACTTTCCAACAGCTTCAATTTCACTCTCATCACAATTTTCGAGAGTTTCCACATTACAAGGTGGCTTCAAGCCTTTTGCAAATTCTTTCAAAGCATCAACATCGCGAGCACCTTTATAATCTTTCAAGTCTCCAGGATTACCATATTTCACAGTAGGAAACCCTTTCACACCATTAGCTTCACACAATTCTTTACCACTACCAATACAGTCCACATCTCCAATAAGAACTTGTTGATTATTTTCATACTCCTCCATTAACGAATCCCATGCAGGTTTCATGGCTTTACAATGACCACACCATGGAGCCATAAATTTGACAAAAACTGATTTACCATTAGTTTCAGACTCCCAATTGTCAGGAGTCAATTCAATAGCAGATGAAACGGTGAGTACGGTTAAAAATAATAATTTTGAAAACATTTTTATATATGTTTGATATCAACCTTAAATACGCTTGTTTTCTTTCGATGTTTGGATTCAAAAAAAATATGTTTGGATTCAAAAAAAATGTTTGTATGAGAAGTCAATGATATTTTTTGTTCATATATAACCATGTATTAGTTATGTTATTGATGTCAAATACAAAATCAACAAGATGTTCGATATGGAGACAAAAATTAATGGGTAATTGTAATGACATTTTATCAAAGCGTCGTGTCTACTATGAATTTATTTGTAATCGTCAAAATATCAGCAGTAGTGTACGTCATGATATAGCCGCTGATATGCCACGAACATGGCCAGAACATCCAGGAATTTGTGACCATGTCATTCAAGAACTTTTAATTGAATATGCTGCAACAAATCAAGGAGATTCTTATTTACAAGGATTTAATTATATAATGACTGTATTATGGAATGTTTTTAAGTCAACACAACATGCACGTGCTGATACTTGGTGGTGTTTTTCTAGAATTGTTGGTATTATTCGACCATTGATGCCAGATTTCAATACAAAATGGTTTGAATGGTATCGTATACATTGGTTTGACGTTTTTAAAAAGAAAATACGTAGAAATCGTCCAATCATCTCAGAAATGTTAACTAAAGAAATGGAAATGTTTTCTTCTCTTATCACTGTTAAATGGTTCATGCTATGGTTTACACAAACAGTCAATTTTGACGAAATTTTTTTGTTGTGGGATTTCCTCATATCTGTTCCCACCAATCAATTAATGAAACTTTATACAATGATAACTGTTGAAATTATAAAAGAAATAGCACCTACAGTAACATACGATAGCCTAAACAATCCTACAAGAGCAATACACCAAATATTAAGTTACAAAGTATCAGGTATAGAAAATCTCATTCAAAGAGTACAAAAAACACTTTAATATACAGGACACAACAATTAAACAGATACACTTGAAAATTATTACATATTTGCAAAAAAATCATATATGTTAGTCATAAGATAAGTATATATAATCTCTACTATTTTTATCAAATAAAAATTATGGACGATTTTAAGGTTCTTAAACAGATGGGTGAAGATGGTGCTCAGGGTGTCGTGTCGTTGGTTGAATTCCCTAATGGGTTGAAATCCGCTATGAAACAGTTTAAGAAAAGTAAGTCGACTGCTCGTATTAAACAAGAGGCTGATTTTCAAAGGATTGCTGCAGATGCTGGTATTGCGCCGGAAGTTATGCATGTTGATTTGGTTAAACGTCGTATTTTTATGGAACCTATGGAATCTAGAGTTGTTGATGTGTTGGAAGGTTCTTCTGATAAATTGAAAGAGGATTTGGAGTTTATTATGAATAAATTAGATGAGTTGGATATTCTTCATAATGATGGTAATGCACTGAATTTGATGGTCGATAGTAATGGTTGTTTAAGAATTATTGATTTTGGATTGTCGAAGAAAATTACTAAAGCTGTTCGAAAAAAATGGGATGGTCATCCTAATATAAAAGTTACATTGTTTATGATTAAAAAAGGTTTGCGTAAATATAATATTCATATTTGATTAAGTTTTTTTTTATTTTTATTATTGATTATTTGTCGTTTTAATAATCTTCTACTGTATTTGATAATTGATTATGAAACACTTCAACTTTGCATGTCGGACAAGGAAATCCATATCTATCGCAATTTTTACAGAACATTATATCTTGTATAATTGTTTTGCCATATTGCTCACATCCACAATGGCCAATTTTGTCCAATTTATTGTCGCAATTTTGATAGATACATTTTGTTCCTGGCTCCACTTTTCCTTGTATAATTTGATGCAGTGTTGATTGTATCGGTTCGTTTAATAATGGTAATATAGCCAAACGTTCATCTAATAATAAATTACAATATGTATGGGGGTATTTTCTTCGACAACTTACAGCTATCGACCAAATATTTTCCAAAGCATCATATGAAAACATCTCAATAGTGTGAAGTATCATTCGTAATAAAAAACACTTAGGTTCATCATAATATATTTTTTGAATAGACTGTCGATGTTTGTATAATATTTCTCATTCATTTCATAACAATATTCCAAGTTCGTAATGTCAGAAACAAGCCCTGCTCAAATGCCAACGGTATCACAGTCACGTCTAAAAGACACACCAATCGCAGTTGGAAGCGATTCTGACTCCAAAACGACCACCGATACGCCATTTGGTGTCATTATATCCAACGACGGCGTTTGTGCCAAAGAAAGTGGTGGGGCCGTCGAACAAATTTCCTCGGCAGTCAAAAGAAAAGTCGAACAATTGCAAGCACCCGATGCAAAGAAAGCAAAAGTCGAACAATTGCACACACACGCATACGATTATGAAACGAACGCGCCTCGTATTACACGTGATGAGTTCATGAATGTCGTGCTTTATGATATCCATGAACCAGATAGTGACGATGAAGAGTTTGAAGACGAAAAAGAAAATGCACAAACACTTTGTGACAAGTTTTTCCAACTTTGTGACGCGTTTGATAATCGGAAATACTGGCTTCCTGGTCAGTATACACCGATTCATGAACGCTACGGCAGCGTTGGCTCTCACCCTGACAACCATCCTGAAAAATGGGGTGATATTAATCATGAGGACTTCTACGAGTTCTTAAAAAGAGATATTTCTGATGAAATGTGGAGCGAACCAAGAATTATATTGACAATTGCAAGTTGGCCACATGGGGGTCTTCTTTTGAATAAGTGGTGGAATTACTACAGATATGATTATGATTGGGATGAAGAGGAAATCAAGCTATTCATACTCACGGCCCTCCGTCGTGAAATATGGGACCGTGCCAAAGGTTCCGTAATGGTGGATTGTGAAATGCACGATTATATTGACGATGTTATGTGTCCTATTATGGTGAAAAGTCTTGACAGCAATGACATGGATGTCGTGATGGCATTGCTTTCTGTTCCACGATTCAACCCAGACGCTGAGTTATACTTCCCCCATACAATGACCAGCCCATTCGAATATCTTCCAAAGTATTTTCGTGCCTTGCCAGACATTGTATTGCGTGCGGCGCAAGAGCATTGGGACGCACTCTCATTTGCCGTTGACGAATTAAAAACGGAGGATTTCTGTCGCAGATGTGTCGAGTACCATTGGCAAGCCATTATTCACGTCCCTCACGACATTCAGACCGAAGATTTTTTAATGCCCTTGATTGAACAATGGCCTCAAATTTACAAGTACATCACGCCAGATTTGCAGAACGTCAGAGCCATAGCATTTGCGGCTGTGAGTAACGATGGTTTATTGCTTGAATGTTTACCCTATAAGTTGCGCATGGATTACGACCTTAATTTAACAGCGGTCTCCAATAATGGCATGGCTATTATGCATATATCTCAATCGTTCCGAGGAGAACGGTTTCATACCGAACAGGTGACTCTTACAACGCCTAGATACTATTCATATGGTGTTGTGGAAGCATCATATGGTGTTGTGGACAAAGCATTGCTCGTAGCGGCAGTCACACAAAATCCAGAAGCTCTCAAATACATCACAGACAACTGGGGTGGGGTGTGGAGAACTTGAGCAAGAATTGGACCAAAAGTTTTAATACACAATGTGAATAAGACGAATAAAATGCTTTTAGAAAATAGAAAACGTAATAAACAAAAAATATTTTTAAATACACACACTGCTTCTTTCTTGTTTTATAATTGTAATTTTCATAAGAAAATGACCAGTGTAGTCTTTAGTTTTAGTTCCATGGTTATTTTGGCCGTGGCTCTCTTCAACACTGATACAGGTGTCAGTCCTAGGTCTGGCAAGGCGTATCATACCACGCTGTCTAATTAAAAATTTTCGCTCGGGCCGCGTATATGACTTTCAAAAAATAAGAATATTTTTATACTGATTTTGATTTGAATCAAATCAAAATTTTACCAGTATAAAAATTGTCACGCTGAGTAAAAATGTCCAAATTTCTTACATGGGTTACGAATAAAGCAAGCGAAATAAATACCGACATTCGGCACAAGAACAGAACCATTGATTATTTGAATTCAAGCGAAATCAACGGAAAATCTATGTACGACATTGTGAAATATATCAAATACTGGTGGCCGCGCGCGTTAAAAGAGAAAATCGTGTTGGAAAAACTAACTGAAATTGTAGAGCAACATATGTCAGACAAAGATGCGTCCAAAATATACGACAGAACTTGTTCACTATTAGATGATGACAGTAAAACATTACAATCTATACGATACGTGTTCAGTCACGTGCCGTTACTATTTTTTGAAAAAGATGAACTGTTTCGTAGCTTTAAGATACAACATTCGTCGGATGTAATAGAGTATTACCAAAGTCTTTCGCAGAACCAAAAGGCCAAGTATGCTGCAAAAGCACTGACTTTAAACGGTTACCTGCTTCGCGATGTACCTATGAGTATTGTCGACAATAAACAACGTTTGTATGAAATCGCGGTTCAAGATTCACCTGGTGCAATTAAATACGTCCCTATAACAAATAGAACAGACGACATGATGAGAAACGCAGTTTGTAAATCTGCATACGCGCTCGAGCACCTAACGCGAGAGAATCAAGACAAATTTTTAAAAGACGCCATCATGAACCCAGATGACGCGCACGAGACACATTGGCCTTCGGACATCTGGCATATGGAAGTCGACAATCATCACAAACCCTATCAAGTCAAAGGTCGTCGGGCCTGGCTTCAAAAAATTTTAAATAGAGTCGACCGACTTAAGTTGGTTGATTGGTACATCGCATGGCATAAAAAGAGAAAGGAGAAAGCAGATAGAGAAATGAACGAACAAGCAATGGCATGAATTTATTTTCTTCTTCGTATAGCTTCTAGTAATCTATTTCTATTATGTTTTTTGAGTGTCTCGCCATTCATATGAAAGCCGACTTGCTTAATATCGGCATGCATGTCATCCAATAATGGCATTAGCCAGTCTCATTCCGAGAGACAAAATATGCGGCTATTTAAGCGGTCCGACAACGAAAAATGTCATTGAGAATGTACACCATCGACAAGCTTAAGGAGAGCGAAACCAAGATGCACACAAGCGACATTATCCGTCGACAACAAGAAAATATTCAACTTTTGATTGAAGAAAAGGCTGCGGCCGAAGCCAGAGTAAAACAATTAGAAAATGAGAAGGAGTTGTTACTTAAACGTATTAAAGCATTAACAAATTAATATTATGAAACACTTCAACTTTGCATGTCGGACAAGGGAATACATATATATGTATTCTTTCCATGATTAGCAGTCAGCACAACCTTTTTAGCCGATGCAAATGTATGAAACATTTTATTGTAAAACATATAATCTTTTATACTATATTTGTCATACACTCTTTAAACAACTCAATTGGTAATGGATATCCCTCTGTATAATAGAATCTATCATCGTAGGTAGGGTAGTACATTTATCAACCAATTCTTTTCCACAGCATCCATTTCCTTTCTCAAATCCATTTCCTTTTTCAACTTATCAGAAGCATATTTCAGTGCACGAGCATCCTGTGCCACTGCAGCCAGCACAAACTCTTTGTCATTTTTCAACTCCTCGGAAGCAAACTGCAGTGCCCAACCATTCTGTGCCACTGCAGCCATGACAACATCTTTGTCGTTTTTCAACTCAGTGGAAGCGTATTTCAGTGCCCAACCATTCTCTGCAACAGCAGCCATGACAACCTCTTTGTCGTTTTTCATATCATTGGAAGCATACTCCAGTGCATAACCATACTGTGCCACTGCAGTCAACACAATTTTTTTGTCGTTTTTCAACTCCTCGGAAGCATATTTCAGTGCCCAACCACTCTTTGCCGCTGCAGCCATGACAACCTCTTTGTTATTTTTTAAGTCGTCGGAAGCGTATTTCAGTGCCCAAGCATCCTGTGCCACTGCAGCCATCACAACCTCTTTGTCATTTTTCAACTCAGTGGAAGCGTATTTCAGTGCCCAATCATCCTGTGCCACTGCAGCCATGACAACCTCTTTGTCGTTTTTCATCTCAGCGGAAGCATCCTTCAGTGTATAACCATCCTCAGTCACTTCAGCCAGCACTTGTAACTTCTTAGGCAAAGTCCCCAACATCTCAACACCAACATCATTCTTTAACCAATTGTATACATTGAAGATATCATTGTAATGAAATTCTTTTGAATTATAAATTTGTTCCCATGCATGTGTATTATTTTTTTCGGTTGATGACCATTCGAACCATTGGTTATTTTTGAAATACTCTTTCGCATCATTTTTTATTTTCGCATCATTTTTTATTTTCGCATCATTTTTTATCATTTCTTTATTATCGTTGTATAAATTGTATAATTTTAGCAGATGTTTAAATTGTTGAATATAAGTGTTGTAAAAAGTACTATGTTTAAATTCCGCCGATGCAAATGTACGAAACATTTTATTGTAGTTCGGCGTATTTATAGGGTAAAAAATTTCAAAAGGTTATAATATTTTTAAAAAATCGCTTAACTGTACATGTGTTTTTTGTTTGTCTACTGCCCATTCGTGTTTATCATATCTTTGTATATTGTTTTTTAAAAATGTACGTATAAATAAAGTCAAATGAAAAATAAATGTCTTCGTCATCACTATTCCGACAATTTATTCCAAGTGAAGCCCCTTCGATGTACAAATTTAAATATTGGGACAAACAATTCGAAAATGATATGAAAAATCATCAAGACTTGGAACAATGGGAATCATATTTAGGGAAAGTGAGTGACAATGTATTAAAAAAGGAATTGAAAAAAATACAAAACTCACTGAACCAAAAAAAAGCAAGAAAGAAAAGAATACAAAAAGACTCTTATGAATATGGAACTTTAAATTTATTTAAAGAAAAAATAGAAAAGGAATTAAAAAAAAGAGAAAATGGTTTATTCCAGAAAATAGCATCAATATTAAAGAAATATTTTGGACATGAAATTGGACAAATTGTCGGTAAAATACAAAAACAGATTAAGGAACAAAAATTAAATAAATCAAATAAATCACACATTATTAAACTAATACAAGACGAATTCAAAAAATTGGAAATACGTAAGAAAATAAAAGCATACATATCTCAAAAAACACATTTACCAACTACGCAAACAAACAAAGTCGAAAATACAACCCACTTTATGATGGCAGAATCTGAATTTTCTGTTTTTGAAATGGTACATGAAGAAGGAGGGCCATTAGGCTTCCTAATAACTGGTATTTTATCAATATTGATAGTAATTACATATTGTTTGTATATAAAAATGAAACTAGAGGACTGGAACGACACATTGATAAATATGGGTTACAGTCCACAGATTAGTCAGATAATTGCCGCTATATTAATCGATAGATAATTGCCGCTATATTAATCGATTAATCGACGTACAATTTGTGGATATGAGTATATATAATAATATATATCAACCATTATGTTGTTATTATCATTAATAACAACGATTGTGACACTTTTATGGTCTGTTCAATTCTTTACTACTATTCACTCCGAAAGTGTATTAATATGGTTAAATCTAATCATGATAATAACCTGGATAACATTACTACTATTCACTTTATTCATGACCACATATATCCAAAGGACTACACATTCAAAAACTCATCTACAAAATATACAGAATTGACACATATAGAAGAAAAAGAAGATATATAAAACAAACTGCCAACTACCATAGAATAAATTAAAATCGACGATATATAATAAATAGTTTTAATAAATATAATTTAAGCACTACACATTAAACAATCAGATTCATCCTTTTCCATAATTTTCTGCCTTTTTGTCGCAACTGTAAATTGTATAGCTTTAGCCTTCGGCTGAGTGCGCAAATAGTATTGACCAGTTTTCAACCCCTTTGACCAAGTATGGAAATGAACTGAAGTAAGTACAGCCGGCGAAGGTTGTTCGATATGCAAATTCAAAGACTGCGACTGGTCAATATAGATGCCACGGTCAGCAGCCATATCAATAATAGACCTTTGAGATATTTCCCACACAGTACGAAAAATCTCTTTAATATGAGCAGGAATACCTTTAATATTTTGCACGGACCCCCTATGTTCAATCAAATCTCTCTGTATATTTTCGGACCAAATTCCCAATTTGGTCAAAGTTTTCTGCAAATATTGATTAATGACAATATACTCACCCGAAAGAACTCTTCTTGTATATAGATTAGAAGTCCTCGGTTCAAAAGATTCAGTATTCCCCATAATCTGCGCAGTCGAAGCAGTAGGCATAGGCGCAGTTAGTAAAGAATTTCTCGCACCATATTGAACTAAATCTCGTCTCAACTGTGACCAAGGATATCTTTCATCAGAATGTTCAACTCCCCACAATTCAATTTGTGTTTTCCCCTGTGAAAATGGAGAACCATTAAATGACTCATATGCCCCATATTTTTTTGCTAATTTGACTGATTCATGTAAAGCACAGTAATAGATAGTTTCAAAAATATTTTTATTCAATATGCGCGCTTTTTTACTATCATATGGCATCTTCATTTTTTGGAAAACATCTGCCAAACCCTGAACACCAATACCAATGGGTCTATGTTTCATATTCGATACACGTGCTTGTTCAATAGGATAATAATTGACATCTATAGTTTTATTCAAATTAATAGTGACTAATCTTGTCACACGTTCTAACTGTTGAAAGTCAAATTTCCCAGAATCATCGACACAAACTGGTAAAGAGATAGATGCCAAAGTACAAACAGCGACTTCATCTGGAGATGTATATTCAACTATTTCACAACAAAGATTGGAACCACGTATTGTTCCTAAATTTTGTTGATTCGATTTACGATTACAGTGGTCTTTATACATAATATATGGCGTACCTGTTTCAATCTGAGATTCTAGAATAGCAAACCAAATTTCTCTAGCAGACTCAAATGTCTTAATGACTTGACCAGATTTTTCACATTCCACATATAACTTTTCATAATCATCTGCAACAGCATCCTGTAACTCCTTACATTGAGTCGGACAAATAAC
>Ga0115571_1000681_pt1 | contig 25241 bp, 23 predicted proteins | sample COGITO_mtgs_1205_FD_87293 | JGI IMG/M metagenome (GOLD analysis project Ga0115571, IMG submission 87293) | Pelagic marine microbial communities from North Sea - COGITO_mtgs_120531 | ecosystem: Environmental > Aquatic > Marine > Epipelagic | place: Germany:Helgoland, sampling site Kabeltonne...
AACAGATAGACATACACTATCAGCATTTTGGTCAGGCATTTGATCAAGCACCTGTAGTACTCATCAATCATTCCTTGACCGGTGATGCCAATGTTGCCGGTCCACATGGGTGGTGGACTAAAGTTGTAGGCCCCAACCTCACCATTGATACCAATCATTTTGCAATCCTTGCATTCAATATTCCTGGTAATGGCGTAAATGATTACACCCTTGATCAATATGATGGTTTTCATACTGGAGATATTGCAGAAATTTTCTTTAAGGGATTGAAAATACTAGGAATCCAAAAACTATTTGCACTGATTGGAGGATCAATAGGGGGAGGCATTGCATGGGAGATGGCGGCTTTATACCCCTCCTTGACTAAAAATCTGATTCCTGTTGCGGCCGATTGGAAAGCTTCCGATTGGATCATTGCCAACACCTATCTCCAAAAAAGGCTTTTAGAAAACTCAAAACAACCTCTGAGGGATGCGCGGATTCATGCGATGTTAACCTATCGAACTCCTTCCTCCTTTACTGAACGATTTGACAGAACTTTTAACAAGGATAAAAACATATTCAATGTTGAAAGTTGGCTCATTCACCATGGTGACAAATTACAAAGTCGATTTCTCTTGCAAGCCTATAAAACGATGAATCATTTATTGGCATCTGTTGATATAACCAGAAAAGGAGATACGCTGGAACATATTATTGAATCCATTACTTCTAATATTCATTTGATTGCCATTGAAAGCGACCTCTTTTTCACTGCAGAGGAAGACCGAAAAACCCATAGAAGAGGAAAAAAAGTAAAAGAAAATATTTTTTATCATGAAATTAAATCCATTCATGGACACGATGCTTTTTTGATAGAAAATGATGCTGTGTCACAAATTCTGAGTGGCATATTCAACCCCAATCAACTTATCTAAAAACAAATGAAAGTAAGCCTTAACAGAGTTAATCAAGACTACCTTTTTGAAGTACACAACGACAACGGTCACAAAGTTTTATTGGATAACAAATCCAAAAAAGAAGGAAAAGTGGAGGGCGTTAGTCCCATGGAACTTCTTTTGATGGGTCTTGCAGGTTGCAGTAGTATAGATATTATTGCTATTCTCAACAAACAAAAGATTAATCCTACTGACCTTAAAATGGATGTTGAAGGATATCGATTGCCCGATCAAGTTCCTTCATTGTTTTATAAAATTCAGGTTGATATTAAGCTCGAAGGCGACATCGCTGCTGAAAAAGCCAAAAGAGCCGTTAGTCTCTCTTTTGACAAATATTGCTCTGTCGCCAAAACCCTATCTTTTTCAACTCCAATTAAATACTCCATTTTTCTTAATGGGGAAAAATTATGAAAAAATACTTTGAAACCGAAGCCATAAGAACACAAATGGAGCGATCTCAATATGCCGAACATTCGGCTCCCCTCTATTTGACCTCAAGTTTTGTTTTTGAGGACGCAGAGGAGTTGAGAGCCGCTTTTGCCGATGAGTTTGATCGTAATATTTACAGCCGATTCTCCAATCCCAACACTCAGGAATTAGTAGACAAAATATGTACCCTTGAAGGGGCAGAGGAGGGTATTGCTTTTGCCTCGGGAATGGCAGCTGTATTCGCTAGTTTTGCAGCTTTGCTTAGCAGTGGAGATCATGTTGTTTCCGCAAGATCAATCTTTGGATCCACTCATTCTCTTTTTACAAAATATTTCACCAAATGGAATATCGAAACAACTTATTTCAATGCCAATACACCCCAAGAAGTTGAAACAGTAATTCAGCCTAATACCAAGATCATTTATATAGAAACTCCTACCAATCCGGGTTTGGATGTCCTTGACATGGAGTATCTATCAGAAGTCGCCAAAAAAAACAATATCCTTTTGGTGGTGGACAACTGTTTTGCAACACCCTACCTACAAAAACCTATAGAATTTGGTGCCGATTTGGTCATTCATTCAGCGACCAAGCTTATCGATGGACAAGGCAGGGTTTTGGGTGGATTGATTGTAGGGAAGTCAGATTTGATCAATGAGATAAGACCCTTTTTTCGAAATTCAGGTTCTGCATTATCTCCATTCAATGCTTGGGTGCTTTCCAAAAGTATAGAGACACTAGCCGTTCGTTTGGATCGTCATTGTGAGAATGCATTGGCATTGGCAAAACACTTGGAAAATCACCCCAAAATCAGCAAAGTAAAATACCCCTTCTTAACAACACACCCTCAATACGAAATCGCTAAGAAGCAAATGCTTAAAGGCGGGAATATTGTGACTTTTGAACTCAAAGAGGGCATTAAAGCAGGGCAAGTTTTTCTAAATCAAATTCAGATGTGCTCTCTTAGTGCTAATTTAGGAGACACCAGAACCATTGTTACTCATCCAGCAACTTCTACCCACAGTAAACTTTCTATAGAGGAAAGAGCCCTAGTGGGCATCACAGATGGTTTAATACGACTTTCTGTTGGTTTGGAGAATATAGAAGATATCAAACAAGACATTGATCAGGCTTTGGAAAAAATTTAACAGATGATAAAGGATATTTTAAACGAAAGAATTATGGTTTTAGATGGTGCCATGGGCACGATGATCCAAAGACTAGAGCTCTCTGAGGAACAATTTAGAGGAGATCGGTTCATAGATCATCCCTGCCCCTTGGGGGGCAATAACGATCTACTATCCATTACCCAACCCGATACCATCAGAAACATTCATGAACAATATCTTCTGGCGGGTGCTGATATCATCGAAACCAACACTTTTTCTTCTACTTCCATTGCTATGGCAGATTATCAAATGGAAGATTTGGTTTATGAGCTCAATTATGAGTCAGCAAAAATAGCGAAGGAAACTGCTCAAAAAATAACGACTCAAAACCCAGACAAACCAAGATTTGTTGCTGGTGCTATTGGACCTACCAACAAGACCGCCAGCATGTCGCCAGATGTGAATGATCCAGGTTTTCGTGCAGTCAGCTTCGATGAACTTTTTGATGCTTATCGAGAACAAGTAGATGGATTGGTTGAGGGAGGTGCTGATTTACTTTTGGTTGAAACCATTTTTGATACTCTTAATGCCAAAGCCGCACTTTTTGCGATTCAAGACTATTATCAAGAGAAAAAAATAAACTTACCGATAATGGTGAGTGGAACCATAACAGACAAAAGTGGAAGGACTTTGTCGGGTCAAACCGTAGAAGCCTTTGCCATTTCTGTTTCCCATATTCCCCTTATCAGTATAGGATTTAACTGTGCATTGGGTGCTAGTCAACTTCATCCCTATTTGAAGAGATTGTCAAACCTGACGCCCTTTCACACCTCGATTCACCCCAATGCTGGTTTGCCCAATGCTTTCGGTGAGTATGATCAAACCCCACAAGAAATGGCTGTATTGATTGAGCAATTTCTGGATCAAAACTTGATCAATATTGTGGGAGGATGTTGTGGCACCACTCCAGATCACATTCGTCTAATTGCCGAAGTCGCCTCCAAGGCAAAGCCCAGAAAGCCCCAAATTCCATACCATGCATAACTCCAACCGATACTTAACGCTTTCTGGTCAAGAGTCTTTGGTAGTTTCACCAGAAACTAACTTTATTAATATTGGAGAACGTACCAATGTAACGGGTTCCAGAAAATTTTTGAGGTTAATTGAAACAGGAAATTATGAGTTAGCGGTCGAAGTAGCTTTAGAACAAGTAGAAGGGGGGGCACAAATTATTGATGTCAATATGGACGAGGGGATGATCGATGGAAAAGCAGCCATGGTTAAATTCTTGAACCTGATTGGTGCAGAACCAGATATTGCTCGTGTACCAGTAATGATTGATAGCTCCAAATGGGAAATCATCGAGGCAGGACTCAAGGTCGTACAAGGTAAAAGTGTCGTCAATTCTATCAGTTTAAAAGAAGGAGAATCCACCTTTATTGAGCAGGCTCAGAAAGTAAAATTATATGGAGCTGCAGTTATTGTAATGGCTTTTGATGAAGATGGGCAAGCAGATAATTTTGAAAGGAGAATTCAAATCTGTGAACGATCCTACAGAATTTTGGTTGATAAGATTAATTTCCCTCCAGAAGATATCATTTTTGATCCCAATATTTTTCCTGTAGCCACTGGAATGGACGAACATAAAAGAAATGCTCTGGATTTCTTTTTGGCCACTAAATGGATTCGAGAAAATCTTCCTTATGCCAATGTCAGTGGAGGTGTAAGTAACGTTTCTTTTTCTTTTAGGGGAAATAATGCGGTCAGAGAAGCAATGCATTCCTCCTTTTTATACCATGCCATTCAACATGGTATGAACATGGGAATTGTTAACCCAACTCTTCTCGAGGTTTATGACGAAATTCCGAAACCATTGCTTGAAAGGGTGGAAGACGTATTGCTTAATCGAAAAGAAGATGCAACCGAGGCCTTGTTGAATTATGCTGAAAGTATCAAAGGGAATAAAAAAGAGTCCAAGGAGCAAGAGCAAGCTTGGCGAAATGAAGACTTACAAACCCGAATAACCCACGCCCTTGTTAAAGGTATTGACCGGCACATCATCGAAGATGTTGAGGAAGCAAGACTTGCGACTGATCGTCCCCTTCACGTTATTGAAAACAACTTAATGGCAGGGATGAATGTAGTAGGAGATTTATTTGGCTCTGGAAAAATGTTTTTGCCACAAGTAGTCAAATCTGCACGGGTTATGAAAAAGGCGGTGGCTCATTTACAACCTTTTATAGAAGCCGAAAAAACAGGGTTGAAAGAATCTTCTGGCAAAGTATTGATGGCCACAGTCAAGGGAGATGTTCACGATATTGGAAAGAACATTGTCAGTGTTGTTTTGGCTTGTAATAATTTCGAAATCATTGACCTCGGAGTAATGGTACCTCCCGAATTGATTTTGCAGAAAGCACAAGAAGAAAATGTCGATGTTATTGGGCTATCAGGATTGATTACACCATCACTAGACGAAATGGTTTATGTGGCTAAAGAGATGAACCGTATCGGGCTTAAAATTCCTCTTTTGATCGGTGGAGCGACCACATCAAAGGCTCACACTGCAGTCAAAATTGCTCCTCAAGGTAATTCGCCTATCATCCATGTCAACGATGCCTCTCGAGCAGTTACGATTGTCAATAACTTATTGAGTGAAAATAAAAATAAAATTTATACCGCAGAAATTGCGGCTGAATACCAATCATTTCGAGAGAAATTTTTAGACCGTATTTCCTCCAAGTCATATATTGATTTGAAAACAGCTCGAAATAGAAAATACAATATCGACTGGGAAGTATTTCGACCTGTTGTTCCAAAATCATTAGGATTAAACACCATTGAAGATCAAGATTTACAGCAATTGGTCTCCTATGTTGATTGGAGTCCTTTTTTTCGTTCCTGGGATTTACATGGCAAATATCCAGACATTTTAAACGATGAAATCGTAGGACAGGAAGCGACCTCTTTATTTATTGACGCCCAAAATATGCTTCAAAAAATAATTGATAAAAAGTGGTTGACTGCAAAAGCCTGTTTTGGTCTCTTTCCCGCCAATAGTGAAGAAGACGATATTCTGATTTATGATACTGAAAACATCAAAGAAGAGAAGTTTCGGTTGATTACTTTACGACAACAACTTCAAAAAAGGGAGGGTCAACCCAACTTAGCACTAGCAGATTTTGTAGCTCCAAAAGCAAAAGGCGTACAAGACTATATCGGTACTTTTTGTGTCTCAACTGGATTTGGTGTTCAAGAAATTGCTAAACGCTTTGAAAAGGAAAATGACGATTATAACAGCATTATGATCAAGGCTTTGGCCGATCGATTGGCAGAGGCTTTTGCCGAATTTCTACATCGAGAAATTAGAATACGCTACTGGGGGTATTCTCCAGAGGAAAGTCTTACCAACGAACAGTTGATCAAAGAGCGTTACAAAGGGATACGGCCAGCACCAGGCTATCCTGCTTGTCCTGATCATTTGGAAAAACAAACCCTTTGGGAACTGATGGATGTAGAAAAAAACATTGGGGTAACCTTGACCGAAAGTTATGCTATGTGGCCTGCCGCTTCCGTCTCTGGGTATTATTTTGCCCATCCCGAAGCCAAGTACTTTGGCTTAGGTAAAATCAAAGAAGATCAATTGATAGACTACAGTAAAAGAAGAAACATCCCCATAGAAGAAGCCCAAAAGTGGCTCAATCCAAATTTAATATAAGCCCATGAAAGTTACCGACCACATTAAAAATGCTAAAGGAAGTACACAATTTACATTTGAGATTTTACCGCCATTAAAAGGGCAGGACATAAAATCGGTTTTTGATTCCATTGACCCTTTGATGGAATTCAAACCTCCTTTCATAGATGTAACCTATCACCGAGAGGAGTACAATTACGTTGAAAAAGATAATGGATTATTGGAAAAAAGGGTCATTCGTAAACGACCTGGGACCGTAGGTATTTGTGCAGCCATTCAAAACCGCTATCAGGTTGATGCGATCCCCCATATTCTCTGTGGAGGATTCAGCCAAGAAGACACTGAAAACTTTCTTATTGACCTTGACTTTTTGGGAATTGACAATGTAGTGGCTCTAAGGGGAGATGCTGTAAAGTCTGAGACCTATTTCAAACCCAGCAAAGGAGGACACGTCTATGCAAAAGATCTGGTGGTGCAAATCAATAATCTGAATCGAGGCCAATATTTGGATGAGGAAATTTTAAATTCAACTCCTACTGATTTTTGTATTGGGGTAGCTGGATATCCCGAAAAACATGCAGAGGCTCCCAGCTTGGACAGTGACATTCAATTTTTAAAGAAAAAAATAGAAGCGGGTTCCCATTACATTATCACCCAAATGTTTTTTGACAATCAAAAGTTTTTTGAGTTCGAAGAAAAATGTAGAGAAGGTGGAATTAATGTTCCAATTATACCTGGCCTAAAACCATTGGCCACGCTCAAACAACTTAATATGATTCCCCATCGTTTTCATGTAGACTTACCTCAGGATTTGATTAATGCAGTTCAGAAAGCTAAAGACAATACTGCCGTATCAGAAATAGGGGTGGATTGGTGCATTCAGCAAAGCAAGGAATTAAAAAATCACGGCTTCCCCTTTCTCCATTATTACAGTATGGGAAAATCTAAGAACGTCAAGAAAATTGCCAGTAGTATATTTTAGCGCTCACGGGTGAGCAGATTGAATTTTTTTTCAAGTCCTTCGTTTTTTTGCTGAAGCCTCAAGATTTTTAAACCATTATCATGGGCAAAGTCAAAAACGGCAGGACGCATGTCCGTTTTTGATTCAAAGGTCAATTCATAGTCAAACTCAAAAGTGTTTACCACTGTTTTGATGTTAGGAATTTTTTGAAGTGCTACACTTTCCACCCGATAATCAAAACTTACACAAACCACTTGTTGATCGTTCATTTTTAAAGACTCAAGTGTTTGATTCAAAACGACTTTTCCTTTGTTGAGGATGACGACCCTGTCACACATGGCCTCTACTTCTTGTAGGATATGGGTAGAGAGGAAAACCAATTTTTCTCTTCCCAAGGTTTGGATCAGTTTTCTGATCTCAACCACTTGATTGGGATCCAGTCCTGTAGTAGGCTCATCAAGGATCAAGTATTTCGGATCATGTAGGAGTGTTGCAGCCAGTCCAACTCGCTGTTTATACCCTTTCGATAAGACTCCAATTTTTTTGAAAGCATGTTCTCCAAGCCCTGTTTTTTCAATGACTTCCAGTACTGGAGGTTTTTGTAAAGCATACAAGTCTCCCACAAATTTCAAATATTCTTTAACATACATCTCAGGATACAGAGGATTATTCTCTGGAAGGTATCCCATTTGTTGCTGTACTTTTTTCAACTCTTGACGTAAATTTAATCCACCGATGGAAACCTCGCCTTCCCATTGTGTTAAGAAGCCCGTCAATATTTTCATCAAGCTTGTCTTTCCGGCACCGTTGGGACCCAAAAGCCCAATCACTCCATTTTGGTCAAAGGCCAATGAAATGCTATTTAGAGCAACTGTGTTGCCGTAATTTTTAGATAATTGTTGGATGTTTATGCCCAAGAGTCAATGGTTATGGGTTGGCTCAAATTAATTTAAATACAATCTATTTGCCTAAAGATAATACTTCAAATTTAGTCAATAATATTTTTTTGGAAAAGGAAATGGAGAAGGTGGATAATGATGACTTATTTGTTTGATAAGAGTTTTGGTTTCAAAAATTTTAAATTTTCACACTCCATACAGTTATAAGGTATTATGATCCGCTATTTATTTTTTATGAGGTACCCTGTTAGGTTTAGGATAACTCCAAAGAATAAAAAAACACTGGCAATCAGGTAAGCTCTGTTAGAAGTTGGAAAGCTTATGATCGTTAAAATGGAAAGAAAAATAAAAATAATTCCCAAAAGGTAGGTAATCGCAGAAGTTCTCATATAATTGATAAGATTTGTATTTAGGCTTTATAAAACTATAAAAAATTTATAAAATGATTTGTTTTTGTAAAAAGCTATCATACATTTGTGCCTTAAAATAAGAAATGAATAAAATATATACTTATTACAACGCTTTCTATTACTTCTATGCAGAAGCAGGAAGGACTTTGTAATAACTTTTAATAAAGCAAGCAAAAAGTCCTGATTTATCGGGACTTTTTTTTTGAACCATGATACATAAAATAGCCATACAAGGAATTAAGGGATCATTTCACCATCAGGTAGTGAAGCAGTATTTTGTTTCTGCTCCCGACTTGTTGGAATGTTCCTCTTTCGACGTTTTGGCCCAAGCAGTTGCTGAGGGTAAATGCGATCAGGCAGTCATGGCGATTGAAAATTCTATTGCAGGATCTATTTTGCCCAACTATGCATTAATGGATCAGTATGGATTGGTCATTACAGGGGAGCACTATCTCAGTATTGAACATAATTTGATGGCATTACCAGGGCAAAAAATTGAAGAAATAGAAGAGGTGCATTCGCACCCGATGGCCCTGTTACAATGTAAAAAATTCTTTCGGGCGTATCCTCATATAAAACTAGTGGAAAGTCATGACACGGCTGAGGAAGCTTTTAAAATCAGTAAGAATAAAACTAAGGCTCGTGCCGCCATTGCTGGAGTCAGCGCTTCGGAGATCTATGATTTGGAGATTTTGAATCATTCGATTCAGACCATCAAAAACAATGTGACTCGTTTTGTGATTGTACAAAAAGCAGTATTAGAACAGCAAGACAATATTAGTAAAGCAGCATGGAAATTTGTTTTGGATCACAAACGTGGTAGTTTGGCCACTGCCCTCAACGTGGTAAGTGATTGTAATCTTAATCTGACCAAAATACAATCCCTGCCTGTAATTGAAACCCCTGGGAAATATGCTTTCTTTGTCGATGTCACTTTTGATGATCCAAAAAATTATTTTAAAGCCAAGTCCTTAATAGAAATAATGGCCACAGCCTTTAAGGTTTTGGGCGAATATCCCTCTGGAAAATCATGACAGCAAGAAGACTAAATACAGTTCAAGAATACTATTTCTCCAAAAAACTGAGAGAAGTTGCTTCTATGGTGGCTGAGGGAAAACCAGTCATTAATATGGGTATTGGAAGTCCCGATTTGCCCGCACATCCTGAGGTTGTTGCTGCATTGAAAGAAAGTTTTGACCATCCCAAAGTTCATCAATACCAAAGTTATCAGGGACTCCCGGAGCTCCGAGAAGCCATAGCCAATTTTTACCAAAAACATTATCAGCTAAGTGCCAATCCCAAAAATGAAATTTTACCCTTGATGGGTTCCAAAGAAGGGATCATGCACATTTCCATGGCTTTTTTGAATCCTGGAGACAAAGTATTGATTCCCAACCCAGGGTATCCTACCTATCAATCTGTTGCCCGACTCCTTGAGGCAGAACCTGTTTTCTATAATTTAAAAGCAACTAACGATTGGCAACCTGATTTGGAGGATTTAAGTCAGATGGATTTGAATAATGTCAAAATAATGTGGATCAATTATCCCCACATGCCAACGGGTGCAAATGCTCAAAAAGATACCTTTAAAAAACTAATTGCTTGGGCAAAGGAAAAAGACATTCTATTGGTCAATGACAACCCCTACAGTTTTGTCTTGACAAAACAACCCCAGAGTCTATTGTCCATTAATGGTGCAATGGAAGTGGGTATGGAGTTGAACTCTTTGAGTAAATCTTTTAACATGGCTGGGTGGAGAGTGGGAATGGTTTTGGGAAATCAAAAAAATATCGCTGCCGTATTAAAGGTAAAAAGCAATATGGATTCAGGAATGTTTTTTGGAATTCAGAAGGGTGCCATTGCTGCACTTAATGCCAAAGACAGTTGGTTTGAAGAACTCAATCAAGTATACATAAAAAGAAGAAAATTGGTTTTTAAAATGGCAACATTATTAGGGGCCGACTTCGATATGAATAGCAGTGGACTGTTCGTTTGGGCCAAGTTGCGGAATACCTCTAAAACCTCCGTTGAGTTTATTGAGGAAATTTTACAACACCATCACGTTTTTATTACCCCGGGAAGTATTTTTGGTAGTCAAGGCGAAGGATACATCCGTTTCTCCCTTTGCTTGGAGGCGGAACTAATCAGAAAAGCCATAGCAAGAATCAGTAAAAAATGAAAGTAGGGATCATCGGTGTTGGATTAATTGGAGGTTCGCTGGCTTTGTCAGCTCGGGAACACATTTCCGATGTCGAAATTTATGGAAGTAATAGAAGTGAAATCAATTTGAAGAAGTCCATGGAATTGGGTTTGATCGATCATAAATTAGAAGATCGATTGATCAAGCAAATGGACGTTATTCTTTTGGCGATTCCCGTAGACATTGCAATGGAACATTTGGTCGATCTGCTGGATGAAGTAAACGACAATGCGTTGATTATGGATTTTGGTTCCACCAAAGGAGCCATTTGTCAAAAAGTTGCTTTACACTCCAAACGAGGGCAGTTTTTGGCTACCCATCCTATTGCTGGAACTGAGTATTCTGGTCCTGCAGCTGCCTTACCCGATTTATTTCAAGACAAGATTCAGATTCTTTGTGAAACTCAAAAAACAAGACCTGATTTATTGGAATGGGCTCAAAATTGGTTCAGAAAAATAGGAATGAACCTTAGGGAAATGGATCCTGTTGAACACGATCAGCATATTACCTATGTTTCCCATTTGTCACATGTCAGTTCCTATATGTTAGGCAAAACCGTTATGGAAAAGGAAAAAGATCAGTCCGCTATTTTTGATATGGCAGGTAGTGGTTTTTCTTCTACCGTACGTTTGGCAAAAAGTTCCCCTCATATGTGGATTCCCATTTTCAAACAGAATAAAGAAAACATCAGTGAAACACTATCACAATACATTAATAATTTAAATCAATTTAAAAACCTTTTGGAAGCCGATAAGTTTGATGAATTGCACCAACAAATTTTGGAGATCAATAATATTCGTCAAATTTTAGAAGGTATTACAAGAACCAATAACAACAAATAAAATGGAAAATAGTAAAGAAATGAGTACTTGGCTGCACGATTTCGGATTGGATCACCCTTTGGTTATCGCAGGCCCCTGTAGTGCAGAAACTGAGGAGCAAGTCCTAAAAATTGCACACGAACTTAAAGATACTGATGTAACGGTTTACCGTGCTGGAATTTGGAAGCCTAGAACCCGTCCTGGCATGTTTGAAGGCGTAGGAGCCATTGGGTTGGACTGGCTTAAAAAAGTAAAAGAGCAAACAGGACTGCTAACTTCAACTGAGGTGGCCAATAAAGACCATGTTAAATTGGCCCTTGAGGCAGATATAGATATTTTATGGATTGGAGCACGATCAACGGTGAGCCCATTTATTATTCAAGAAATCGCCGATGCATTGGAGGGTACCGATAAAATTGTTTTGGTTAAAAATCCAGTTAACCCCGATTTGGCGTTATGGATGGGTGGATTGGAAAGACTCTATGCTGCAGACATCAAAAAATTGGGTGTAATCCACCGAGGATTTTCCACTTATGATAAATCCAAATACCGAAACAATCCTGAATGGCAAATTGCAGTGGAATTCCAAAATAAATTCCCTGATATTCCATTGATCTGTGATCCTTCACATATAGCGGGTCGCAGAGATTTAATTTTTGATCTCAGTCAAAGGGCTTTAGATTTGAATTTTGATGGATTGATGATTGAAACCCACTGGGATCCAGACAATGCGTGGAGTGACGCAAAACAACAAGTAACACCCTCTCGTTTGGTAGAAATCATGGATGATTTGAAAATCCGTAAAAAAACGACCGATGAGGAAAGTTACCAAACCGAATTGGAAACCTTTCGCGAGCAAATTGACGTAAGTGACCAGGCCATTTTGGATGCTTTGGGTAAACGAATGAAAGTTGCAGAGTCAATCGGTCAACTCAAAAAAGAGAATAACGTTGCTGTTTTACAAAACAAGCGATGGAATGAAATTTTAGACACCATGCAGGCTGAGGGAAGTGAAAGAGGATTAAGTGAAGATTTTATCACTCGTATCTTTAAAGCCATTCATCAGGAATCAATCAATCACCAAGAAAAGGTGATCAATGGATAAAAAAGAGCCTCCAACTGGAGGCTCTTTTTAGTTTAAAGCATTTTTAATTCTTTCAATTGCCGTTTTGATTTCCTCTTGAGAGGCGGCATAAGAAATTCGAATACAGTCTGGGTTTCCAAAGGCTTCACCTGTTACTGTTGCTACATGTGCTTCTTCCAGAAGGAACAAAGCAAAGTCATTTGCATTTTCGATGGTTTTACCTTTGATGGTTTTACCAAAATAGTAAGACACATCAGGAAATACATAAAAAGCTCCTTTAGGTTCATTCAGTTTGAAACCAGTAATTTCGTTGAGTAAATTCAATATTAGACCTCTTCTGACATTGAACTCGTCCACCATATATTGAATTTGACTGGTGGGGGCAGATACGGCTGCAATAGTTGCCCGCTGAGCAATACAGTTGGCACCCGAGGTTATTTGCCCTTGCATTTTGTTACAAGCTTTTGCGATCCATTCTGGAGCACCGATATAACCAATTCTCCATCCAGTCATGGCAAAAGCTTTGGCTACTCCATTAACGGTGATGGTTCTGTCATATAATTCAGGAATGGCAGCAATACTATAATGTGGCGTACCATAATTAATGTGTTCGTAAATTTCATCGGACAGAATGTAAATGTCTGGATACTTTTTAAGTACTTTTCCTAAGGCCCTGTAATCTTCTTCGGTATAGATCGTTCCACTAGGATTATTGGGTGAATTGAACATCACCAACTTGGTTTTGGGAGTAATGGCAGCTTCTAGTTCTTCTGGAGTAATTTTAAAATCATTCTCGATCGATGAAGGGATGATGATCGATTTGGCTTCTGCTAAAGTTGCAATGGCTGAATAACTAACCCAGTAGGGAGCAGGTAACAAAACTTCATCGTCTGGATTGAGTAATACCATACATACATTGGCAATGGATTGTTTTGCTCCTGTAGAAACAACAACCTGTGATGCTTTATAGTCCAATCCGTTATCGCGCTTAAATTTTTCGCATATAGCGGTTTTGAGGTCGGCATAACCATCTACGGGAGAATAGGAGTTGTAATTGTCTTTTACGGCCTGAATGGCAGCATCTTTAATAAATTCGGGGGTATTGAAGTCGGGTTCTCCCAAACTGAGTCCGATGATGTCAATACCTTCATTTTTTAACTCCCTTGCTTTTGCTGCCATAGCTAATGTAGCCGAAGCAGGTAGACTGTTGATTCGATTTGATAACATTAAAAAAAAATAAACTTATGATTGAACGTAAACAGGCTGCATGCCCATTTGTTTTAAAAATTTAAAATGAGAAAATATAGCACTTCTTGTCGTTTCGTATTCGTTATAAGGCAAATTAAATTCTCTCGCAGTTTTTTTAACAATTTCAGATATCTTGGTATAATGAACATGAGAAATGTGAGGGAATATATGATGTTCGATTTGGTGATTCAAGCCTCCTGTAAACCAATTGACAATTTTGTTTCTATTGGCAAAATTAACGGTGGTTTTGAGTTGGTGAACAGCCCAAGAGTTTTTCATACAACCCGTTTTCTTGTCTGGTAAAGGCATATCGGCTTCACCAATAACGTGAGCCAATTGGAAGACCAAACTCAGAATCAAACCTGCGGTATAATGCATAACCAAAAATCCAATAAGCACTTTCCACCACAAAATATTGAAAACGAAAATGGGTAACACAATCCATATAGAAAAATACACGATTTTAGAAATGATTAATCCTACCCATTGAGTAGAATGACTTTTACTGTTGGCATAAGATAAATTCTTTTTTTGGTATCGCGTCAGTTGAACAAAGTCGGTAATTATAGCCCATTTTAGGGTCAGTAAACCATAAAGTAATACAAAATATAGGTGTTGGAAACGGTGGTGAGGTTTCCATTCTGCGTGTTTTGAAAAACGTAAAACCACTCCTGCATCAAGGTCCTCATCATGGTCTTTGATATTGGTATAAGTGTGGTGTAAAACATTGTGTTGCACCTTCCAGTTGAAAACATTTCCTGCCAAAATATAGATGCTACTGCCCATTAGTTTGTTGATCCACGGGTATTTGGAAAAAGAACCATGATTGCCATCGTGCATAACATTCATTCCTACTCCCGCCATACCCACGCCAACCACTACTGCGAACAGAAGTTTATACCAATCGCTGATGTTTAAGGAGAGGATCAATACAAAAGGAGCGATCAGAAGAGTAAACATGATCACTGTTTTCAAATACAATTTCCAATTGCCTGTTTTGGCCACATTGTTGTCTTTGAAGTACTGATTGACCCTTTTATTAAGGGTTTGAAAAAATTCTCGGGACTCTTTTCGGGAAAAACTAGGGATTATTTTTTTAGACATAATATTTGTTATTGAAGTAAAATTATTGATTTTTATACCATTCTCTCTATTTTTAACAAAAAACTGACTTGAATTTTATTTTCGATTACTTCCCAGATTTAAATAAACTCCAAAAAAAGCAACTAGAATCCCTGTTCTTACTATACAAAGAATGGAATGAGCAGATTAATGTTATTTCAAGGAAAGACATGGATTATTTTTATCTTCGCCATGTACTACACTCGTTATCTATTGCAAAATTCCTTACAATCAAGTCAGGAAGTAAAATTATGGATGTAGGAACAGGAGGAGGTTTTCCTGGAATACCACTGGCCATTTTATTTCCTGAGGTGGATTTTCATTTGGTAGACAGCATAGGAAAGAAAATTAAGGTAATTAACTCGGTCAAAGATACCCTTGAATTGAACAATGTTAATACCTATCATCAAAGAATGGAGGATTTGGATTTAATGGTTGATTTCGTTGTTTGTAGAGCGGTAGCTCCTATGGAAACACTTATGCACTGGTCAGTGGATAAGGTTTCTAAAAACCATAAACAAACCATAAAAAATGGTTTTTTATGTCTAAAAGGAGGAGATTTGACTGAGGAACTTTCGGCATTCAATAATGCTGAAGTAATTGATTTAAGCGAATATTTTAATGAACCGTTTTTTGAGACTAAAAAGTTAGTTTATTGTCCTGTCAACTAGTTCAACACAAAGGGGGCAGTAAGTTTAAAGGGAGGAATTTCTGCATTGAATTTTTTGGTAGAGGAAAAATCGATCATGATATAGGCTCCTTTCATCGCACCTACAGCTGAGGAAAGCAAGCAGCCAGATTTATATTTATGAACTTCTCCTGGATTGATGACGGGTTTTTTACCAACCACTCCATTGCCATTCACATATTGGATTTTGTTCAAAGCTTCAATGATTTTCCAATGGCGGGTAAGCAATTGAACAGCACTTTTACTTTGGTTTTCAATTTCGATCTCATATGTAAAAGCATAGTTTAAAACATTGTCCTTGAGAAAGCTTCCCTCATACTTTGTTTCTACTGAAATTTTAATCCCTCTTGTTACCTGCTGAATCATTTGTAAACCATAAGATATTAGCCAATATAGCCAAAATAGCTTTTATAATCAACTATTAAAGTCAAATAACTCTTTATTAATCAATAACTTCAAAAGAGGAGGTTTCTTCTATTCCGATTAAGGAATCGTACTGATTTCCAAAAAACCTGTAGTAAACCAAAATCAAATAACGATTTTCCGTCAAGGCATGAGATCCACATATGGCATTGTATAAATTGGACTCTGGTGTTTTGGCCACATATTTGTAGTTGTAAATCCCTTGTTTTAGAAGCACTACCCCTTCATAAATCTCAAGGGAAGGATTGTAGTACATTTTATTTTCTTCGTTCAATTGGTAATTATTGAATTTACCATATATATAAATTTCTTGATCTTCCAATAACACTGGAGCAGACAAACTAAAGTGCACCCAGCTGTAATCGGCCTCGATGTCTCCGTTCTCTGATCCTTGAAGGGTTCGAACAATGAAATCTCCATTGATATCTTGGGTAAAACTATAGGGGTATCCCCTGCGAAGAAAATTAGGAGTGAGATAGGTTTCGTATAGACGATTGAGCTCTACATAGCTGACATTGGCACTGGTGATTTGGATGTCTTTACTGTCAAAAAACAGATATTCATTCCCTCCTTCAAATCGGCTTTCTGTATCATAACGGTACTCCAAACGACTTCCGTTGTTGTATTGAGGTTTTAAATTGTTTAAAGCAGTATTCCATTGATCGTTTTGGATAATACTAACATGGATTTGATTTTGCGGATCACGAAAATATTCTCCTTTGAGGGGACTGATGGAAAACTGTACACTTTGATGGGTTTGGTAAAACTCCAGATCACGGGTTCTAAAAACGGATGCCTCGACGGTCGATAGATTCTCGTAGATCAAAAATCTTCTTGAAAAAACCATTTCATCCGATTCATCGAAAATTTCCAATAAATAATTTCCAGAGATTAAAAATTGTGTCTGATCGTTGGGTAAATCCAATTGATAATGGGTGTATGGTTGAAGCGTATTAAATGAAGTTTGATAATTTTCGATTCTTAAATTGTCAAAACCCTTCAGGTACTCATTCTGAAATAAATTTGAAGGGGTCCAGTCGTGATTAAAATACTTTATCCTATAGTAATAATTTCTCTCATCTCCGTTAAGGTCATCGAAGTGTAAGTGAAAAGACTCGCCCAGTTTGACCATAGGAAACTGAATTTCGGTAGATTGGTTTTTGAATACAATCGATTTAATAAATTGGGGTTGATCAGTTTCCTGTGGGTTTTGCCCCCAAAGGATTTGAAAGCAATAACCTAGAATAACAAAATGTTTAACCCAATAATTTTTAAGCATACCGTAAAATTATGAATTTAAATGCATTTGGGGGATCATTGTCAGCCCGCATTAGTAAAAAGTTAAACGACTATTTAGAATGCTTATAAATTACAAAACTTTGCCAATTATTAATTTTAGGAGGTGAGGCTTTATTAGTAAATTTGTCTGATTTTAGAAACTTTCATATATGTCCGCAGGCATTCGCATCCACAGTGGTGCAACAATTAATTTGAAAGGTCAGGCTGAGAAAATTTTATCAGACGCCAGCCCTTCAAAAACCTTCGCTCTAAAACCCGATAATTTTTTTGGTACCCTTCCTCGCTTGATGGTTAAAGAAGGAGAGAAGATTGCAGAGGGTGCTCCAGTTTTTCATGTTAAGAAAGACCCACGAATTGTATTTGTTTCTCCCGTTTCTGGTTTGGTTAAGGAAGTAAGGAGAGGAGCAAAAAGAAAAATATTAAAAATTATAATAGAGAAAGATGAAGGAGAAAAGCTCAGTCACAAAATTCCTGCTTTCAAATCTCTAGATAAAAAAAGTGTAACGGATATTTTGCTTAAAACTGGGGCTTGGCCTTTTATAAAGCAAAGACCTTATGGCGTGATGGCTGATCCAGATGTTATACCAAAATCCATTTATATTTCTACCTATGCATCAGCCCCTTTGGATGTTGATTTTGAGTTTTTGCTAAAAAATCACAAAGAAGACTTTCAAAAAGGGATTGACGTCTTAAACTTTTTGGTAGATGACCCAGTTAGCTTGTCAGTAGATGCAACTTTTTCAGGTTTTTTCCAAAACATAAAAGGGGTAGATTTGTTACCGATCAAAGGCCCTCATCCTGCTGGAAATGTCAGTGTACAGATACACAAAAATAATCCCCTTAATATGGGTGAAAAAGTTTGGGAGGTCCGGCCAGAAGATGTTGTTAACATTGGAAAGCTTTTTTCTTCTGGACAATTTAGTGCTCAACGTACAGTTGCTGTTGCTGGAGAATCTGTTTTGCAGCCTCAATATGTAAAAACTACTATCGGAGCTCAAATTAGCTCTATCATCGATATTTCAGGCGTTGACAATACCCAACAAAATCGTTTTATCAATGGTGATGTTTTAACGGGTAAGGCAGAAGCGTCAGACGGTCACTTAGATTTTTATAACAATCTATTGACAATTATCCCCGAAGGAAATCATTACAGAATGTTTGGTTGGTTACCCTTTATGGATAACAAAATCCCGAGTTTGTCCAAGACTTCACTTTCGTGGTTGATGGGGAACAAAGGATATAGTGTGGATACCAATATGAATGGAGAAGAGCGTGCTTTTGTCGTTACTGGCGAAATGGAAAAGGTTTTTCCCATGGACATTTACCCTATGCAGTTACTAAAGGCTTGTATGGCTGGAGATATTGAAAAAATGGAAGCACTTGGAATTTATGAGGTTATACCTGAAGACTTTGGATTGATAGACTATGCCAATACCTCTAAAATTGAGGCTCAGGAAATCATCAGAGAAGGAATTGAATTAATGATAAAAGAAGTAGGATAAATTTTACAGTATGAGTTTTTTGAGGAGAAAATTAGATGAATTAAAGAGACCCTTTGCAAAAGGACAGAAATGGGAAAAGTACGCTCCGGCGATCAATGCATTTGACACTTTTCTTTTTGTACCCAACCATACCACCCATACTGGTGCGCACATTCGGGATGCCGTAGACTTGAAAAGAACCATGGTAACGGTCATTATTGCATTGATGCCCGCCCTAATTTATGGGATTTACAACACAGGATATCAGTATTATATTCAAACCGGTGAGGCCTTTACCTTTTTGGACGCCTTTATTCATGGATCATGGAAAATCGTCCCCATGATCATTGTGTCTTATGTGGTAGGACTGACCATCGAATTTATTTTTGCCGTATATCGGGGTCACGAGGTCAACGAAGGCTATTTGGTAACGGGATTGTTGATACCTATGATTATGCCTGTTGACATTCCTTTGTGGATGGTTGCCATTTCCGTTGCTTTTGCAGTATTGATTGCAAAAGAAGCTTTTGGCGGAACGGGAATGAATATTTTAAACCCGGCTTTGACGGCAAGAGCCTTTGCCTTCTTTGCCTATCCTACCTATATGTCAGGAAACAAAGTATGGGTATCTGAAGCGTCAACTATTGATGGTGTCTCTGGAGAGACTATTTTGGGAACTTTGGCTGCTGGAGGCAATGTAAATTACAGTTTTTTTGAAATGTTTCAGGGATCTATTCCTGGATCCATAGCAGAAACCTCTGCCTTATTCGTTGTCATTGGTGCTTTGATATTGATTGCTACAGGAGTAGGAAGTTGGAGAATCATGATAGGGAGTGTTCTCGGAGCTGCTTTTGTAGGCTTTTTATTTAATCTGTGGGGAGCTAATGCATTGATGAGTTTTTCATGGGTCAACCACCTAGTTGTAGGTGGTTTCGCTTTTGGTGTTGTATTTATGGCAACCGATCCTGTTTCTGCCGCTCAAACCAATAAAGGTAAGTGGGTATATGGAATACTCGTTGGTGTGTTTTGTATATTGATTAGGGTTTTCAACCCTGCCTATCCTGAAGGCGTTATGTTGGCCATATTATTAATGAATGTTTTTGCTCCTACCATTGATCACTATGTAGTCCAAGGAAATATCTCAAAACGTAAAAAAAGATGGGCTAATGCCCTTAAAACAACTTAGTCATGAACAGAGACAGCAACGGATATACTTTTATTTTTGCCACCCTAATGGTATTGGTGGTCGCCTCCACCTTGGCTTTTACTGCTAGCTCACTAAAATCTTTGCAGGCCGACAATGTTCGAAAGGAAAAGATGCAAAATATTCTTTCTACCATCGGAATACAAACCGATAGAGAGCAAGCTGAAACCTTATACAAGCAATACATCACAGGAACCTTAGCTTTAAATCATTTGGGTAATACGGATGAAACAGTAGACGCTTTCCAGTTGAAATTGAATAATGAAATTAAAAAACCTGCGAAAGAGCAACGCTTCCCGCTTTATAAGGCAGTCGTAGATGACATGAGCTATTACATCATCCCTTTACGGGGTTCTGGATTGTGGGATGCTATTTGGGGCTACATTGCGCTTAAGTCAGATATCAACACCATTCAAGGAGCGGTGTTTGATCATAAAGGAGAAACCGCTGGACTTGGAGCTGAGATTACACAACAATGGTTTATGGATCGATTCAAAGAAGAAAAAGTATTTGACACCTCTGGCCAATTGGTGGGTATCAACGTTTCCAAAACCAATAATGATCCAAAAGACACTGACAAAGACGATCATGAAGTAGATGCCATTTCAGGCGCTACCATTACTGGAGACGGTGTCACTGACATGATCAAGGAACGATTAGCTCACTATATCCCTTATTTTGAAAAGGAAAAAAATGCAGTCGCCTCAATAAATTAATTCACTATGGCAAATAAAGAAGCAGAAAGCTCAAAAAAACCAACAGTTTTATTCCTCAATAAGGAATCAGAGCCATTATTCTCCAAAAAGAACAGGGCCCTATTGACTGATCCTTTGGATGATAACAACCCTATTACCGTTCAGGTTCTGGGAATTTGTTCCGCACTGGCAATTACCGTTCAACTCAAACCTGCTTTGGTGATGAGTTTATCTGTGGTAGCAGTAATGGGAGCTAGTAACGTCATCATCTCTCTTTTGAGGAATTTAATTCCAAATAGAATACGAATCATTGTCCAATTGGTAGTGGTTGCTTCCATGGTAATTTTAGTAGATCAAATCCTAAGAGCCTATGCTTATGATGTGAGTAAACAGCTTTCTATTTTTATTGGATTGATCATCACCAACTGTATCGTAATGGGTAGATTAGAAGCCTTTGCCCTTGGTAACGGGGTTTGGAAGTCTTTCTTAGATGGAATAGGAAACGCTGCTGGTTACGGATTTATACTCATAATAGTAGCGTTCTTTAGAGAGCTTTTTGGATCAGGAAAACTATTTGGTTATCAAGTAATTCCCGATGCATTTTATGAAATGGGATATGAAAACAACGGTTTGATGTTGTTATCTCCTATGGCATTGATAACCGTTGGGATTTTTATCTGGATCCAACGTGCACGTAATCGTAAACTCATAGAAAAGAACTAGATCATGGAAGGATATTTAAACTTATTTGTAAAAAGTATTTTTATAGAGAACATGATTTTCGCCTATTTTTTAGGGATGTGTTCTTATTTGGCAGTATCTAAAACAGTAAAAACAGCTGTTGGCCTTGGCTTTGCTGTAATTTTTGTGTTGGCTATTACGGTTCCGATCAACTTTTTGTTGGACACCTATTTATTGCGTCCTGGAGCTCTGCAATGGCTTGACCCTTCTTATGCTGAAATTGATTTAAGCTTTTTGAGTTTTATCATGTTTATTGCCGTGATTGCCTCCATGGTCCAATTGGTAGAAATGATAGTTGAAAAGTTTGCTCCTGCTTTGTATGGAGCTTTAGGTATCTTTCTCCCTTTGATTGCGGTGAACTGTGCCATTTTGGGTGGGTCGTTATTTATGCAACAAAAAGACTTCTCTGGTGTTACGGAATCCGCTGTTTACGGTCTGGGGTCTGGTGTAGGTTGGTTATTGGCTATTTTGGCCATTGCTGCCATTAGAGAAAAAATTATTTATTCGAATGTACCAGCACCTTTGAGAGGGCTCGGTATAACCTTCATTATAACAGGTTTGATGGCGTTGGGTTTTATGAGTTTTATGGGGATTAAATTATAGAAAATTAAAAATGGATTATTCAGTTATTGTTGCAAGTATTGTAGTTTTTTTAGTAGTTACCTTTCTATTGGTGGGAATGCTTTTAGGTGCCAAGGCAAAACTATTGCCTTCTGGACCAGTAAGCCTTTTTATCAATGGAGAAAATGATGTTGAAGTTTCTTCTGGAAGTACATTACTTTCTACGCTGGGAAACAATAAGATTTTTTTACCTTCTGCCTGTGGAGGTGGAGGGACTTGTATACAGTGCAAGTGTCAAGTTCTTGAAGGAGGTGGAGAAATTCTTCCTACCGAAGTACCTCATTTTACCCGAAAAGAAATTGCTGAGGGATGGCGTTTGGGATGTCAAGTCAAAGTAAAAGAAAACATGGTCATCCAAGTACCTGAAGAAGTATTTGGTATCAAAAAATGGGAAGCTACAGTAGTCAGAAACTGGAATGTAGCCTCTTTTATCAAAGAGTTTGTAGTTGAAATACCCGAGGAGATGGACTATGAAGCGGGTGGATACATCCAAATTGAAATCCCCAATTGTGAAGTAAAATATAGTGACATGGATATTTCTTCCCACCCAGAGGAACACCCCGGTGAGCCCGATAAGTTCAAGTTAGAATGGGATAAGTTTAACCTTTGGTCCCTCGTGATGAAAAACCCTGAAACGGTAGAGCGTGCCTACTCAATGGCCTCCTATCCTGCTGAAGGGCGTGAGATCATGCTCAATGTACGAATTGCTACACCACCATGGGATCGTAATAAAAATAACTGGATGGACGTCAACCCTGGAGTTGCGTCATCTTATATTTTCTCCAAGAAACCAGGTGATAAGGTGACCATATCGGGCCCTTACGGAGAATTTTTTATAAATCACTCCGAATCGGAAATGCTTTATGTGGGCGGAGGTGCTGGAATGGCTCCAATGCGATCCCATTTATATGAACTATTCAGAACTTTAAAAACAGGAAGAAAGGTCACCTTCTGGTATGGAGGACGTTCCAAAAGAGAGCTTTTCTACTTGGATCACTTTAGAGCTTTGGAAAAAGATTTTGAAAACTTTAAGTTTTATGTAGCACTGTCCGAACCCATGGAAGAAGACAATTGGAAAGTCAAAGATGGATTGGATGGAAAAGGCGATGGTTTCAAAGGGTTTGTTCACCAATGTGTGATCGACAACTATCTCAACCATCACGAAGCCCCTGAGGACATTGAAGTTTATTTCTGTGGACCACCACTTATGAACCAAGCTATAGAAAAAATGGCCGATGACTTCGGTATTCCACCCGAGAATGTTCGTTTTGATGACTTTGGGGGATAATGCTTCAGGCAAAGGATATTCATAAACTAGCCATGAAAGAGGTAGGAGATCATCTTGCCCAAGAAGGCTTTGAATTTCTGTCGGTAAACTCTGAACTCAAAAAAGACCCTCAGTTTGTATGTCTGAAGGAAAAAAAACTTCATTTTATAGTAGTCAGAGGTTGCTTATATCCCGAAAATCCCAAAGATTTCGACATTCAATTGATGAAGCAAGTTAAGGAGCACGGTATCAAATACAAAGCCACTACCTATTTTGCTGGAGTGGGTTTTGCCAATGCCCAAGACTATGAATTGCCTTTAACCCAAAACGACAGCTATGCAGTCAATTTTGATGGACTTCAAATTATGGAGTAGTTTGACCCTTATTTGGATCATGCTTTCATGTAACCAAACTCCTACAAAAGGCAAAAACTTACAAGGATTTGCATTGGGAACCTCATACAATATTCAATATGTATCTAGTGCATCCGAGCAGGAAGTTCAAAAAGGAATTGATTCTCTATTTTATGTGCTAAATAAATCGCTTTCTACTTATTTGCCTCAATCAGATATTTCTATGATCAATCGGGGAGATACCACTGTGGTGGTGGATTATCACTTTAAGGCAGTCTTTGAAAAAGCTACCGAGGTTTGGAAAGCTACAGAGGGTTACTTTGATCCTACCGTTGGAGCACTTGTCAATGCCTACGGATTTGGGCCTGAAATGGCCGTAGAGAAAATAACGCCACAACAAAAAGACAGTCTCCTTACATTAACGGGTTGGGAAAAAATAAAACTCAGGAAGGATGGTATTCTAAAAAAAGAATCTCCTGATATTTATATAGATTTTAATGCCTTAGCTAAAGGTTATGTGGTTGATGTTGTGGGATTTTTCTTACGTGAATTGGGCAGTATAGATTATATGGTCGAAATAGGAGGAGAAATTGTCGCCAGTGGTAAAAGCCCTAAAACACAAGAGTCTTGGAAAATTGCCATCGATGATCCTAGACAACTGGAACAACGCCAATTTATACAAACCATATTCTTGCGTGACCAAGCCCTAGCCAGTTCTGGTAACTATCGAAAATACAAACTTGATTCCGCCACGGGAGAAAGGTATGTTCACTCTATCAACCCCCATACAGGTGCTGCCCAAAAGACGAATATTCTCAGCACATCTGTAAAAGCACCGGATTGTTTGACCGCCGATGCTTGGGCTACTGCCCTGATGGTCATGCCCCTTGAAATGGGAGAAGAATTGATAGAAAATAATCCACATTTAGAAGCCCTTTGGACGGTGGCAGATAAGAATGAATTTATTTTAGTGACTTCAAAAAATTGGTAATACTCCTTTTTTTTTAAATTAACCCTTCTAATCTTATCAATATCCTAGAATGATACGACAATACTTTCGTGTTTTTGGTGCGTTCTGTTTTTTCATATTCTCCTGTTCTACTTTTTCGCAAATGACACTTTTTGGGGAAGTTTATATCGCTCCTAAAAATGAAATGCATATTGCATCAGGAAGCCTCTACTTTGAGTCAGGAAAAATAATCACAGAAAGAGGTTCAGATGCTGGGACGCTCTCCTTCGCCAAGGGAACCCACTGGGAAAAAGCAGATCACGATACTCATGTTGATGGTTTTATTCGTTTTTATGATGCATCCGAATTTAGCTTTCCACTAGGACATAATAATGTGTTTCAGCCCATCCACGTTTCCGACTTTTCTGGAAGCAGTCATTTCGATGTAGCCTATCATCATCAGGGTCACGGAATCAATCAATCTGAAGACACTATTGTGACGGTAAGTGATAATTATTTTTGGGAATTAAGAAACCCTAAAGGGAAAGGTTTTGTAATGCTCTCCTGGAATACTTTTTCAAACATTCATAAACTTTTGGAGCGAT
>Ga0115571_1000685_pt1 | contig 25225 bp, 22 predicted proteins | sample COGITO_mtgs_1205_FD_87293 | JGI IMG/M metagenome (GOLD analysis project Ga0115571, IMG submission 87293) | Pelagic marine microbial communities from North Sea - COGITO_mtgs_120531 | ecosystem: Environmental > Aquatic > Marine > Epipelagic | place: Germany:Helgoland, sampling site Kabeltonne...
ATGATGTCCAGCAGGGCATTGCTGCCGAGGGTACGCACGAAACGAGCCGGGTACTTGTTTGCAGCTTCGACATCGGAAGCTCGCTTCTCTTGGACTTTCTTCTCGGCGTCGATGCGTTCCTGCTCCGTAGCGAACACGGTCTTCTTGGACGGCATTCCCTTTTGCTCTTCTTGCGTTTGGTGCTCGACGGACTGCCCGTTCCGGTAAGGAATGTAAGTCAGTAATGTTACATTTCCTAATAGGTACACCATGCCGTGTAGGTTGAGTAAGTTGCGTAAGTGGTATCGAGGCACCTGTTTTCTGGTTTGTCACACACACAGCTTTCCGTGCCGCACGTACCCACCCGAATCGAGCTACGACACCCCCCCCCTCATTCCGAATCGTCATACAGGGAGTACGACACGTTCATGGATATGCATTGATATATTTCATAACGTACCTGTATTCCGTTGATTGTTGCGTTTCCTACCCTACGAACTGAAACCATTCGATGGGCCGTGGCGTTCTGCTACGACACCCCCCCCCTGTTTCTTGGACGACGTCGACCACGCTAGGGGGGGGGTGTCGTAGGCGACCCTGAGGCCTGCCATACATCGCACACACTGTCTGGTGTGCAGAGTACGGGACCAGAACCGAAAGGTAATTACCTGGCAAAAAGAAGAGTATCGTGCTGTCCATTCCGGCATCGATTCTGGGCCGCGCCGTCGCAGAATACAATGTCGTACAACAATTCGGAGATATTCGGCATGATGGCAAGCATGTCGAATCTTATGAGAAGTGTGTCCAACGCACCCGCACTGGATTCGAATTCACCGGAATGTCATGTGGCGGGGTGTCCGGGTGGGTGCATGAAGAGGGACGAACGCACGAGTACCGAGGGTATCGTCTGCAATCTATGCGGCAAAATATCGAGCTTGCATCCTGGCCAGTGTGCCACCGGAAGGATGGAATTTGAGCAAGAGAAAAACGAGTTCGCACAGAGCATGCGACTTGATAGACTCGAAGAACTCAATGGGCCCATGACCAGGGTGGTTCACGCACCGTTGTTTGCAAACTGTCGGATTTGCACTGTGCGATCGGTGGAACTGATTGCAAAGAATCGCATTCTTGCTGCTCCGTTCGTGGCGTGGGTTAAATTCACCAAACACGATCCATTCCATGAGTGTGCTGCTCCATTCTTGAAGAAGCTGGAAGACGAGGTCAAAGCCAACACTAAGATGTGCGAGTCTAACTCGTACGCGGACGGCAATAGTAACATGCGTTCCTCTGGCAAGACGGCCTTGAACGATCTAAACAGACTGGTCGAACGAGTGATCGTGTTCGAACAAGCGCCCGTTCAAGCGGAAACGACAGCCAGTGCGATGGAGCTTGATGCCGTACCTGGCCTGGAGGATTACGAAGATGACAACCCTCCGATTGAGAGCAAGTATGTATCCGAGGGAAAAGTGGTCGACGGTGTCAAGGAGCACTGCAGGACTGTTCTCAGTGGCGTGTCGACACAGACTGCTTTCAAGGTGGCGTTGCGTTCGATCAAGGAAAAGTGCAAGTACATCCGAACCCGCAATTCAAATTCTGGAAAGGGGGCGGCTGCGTTCGTTCTTGCTACCGAAGACCCTTGTGCAATTCGCGTCGATCCGCTGATCAAGCGTGTGCTGGACGGCACTGCGCCTACGTTTCCAACGCCGGAGCTCAACGCTGGTTTGGCGGTTCGAAGTGCCAAGTTCATTCAGTCAGTCGCAGAGTCAATGCTCGAGAGGATTGCGCAGACCAACGGTATCGAATACGCCAAGGCACTTGTCACCGCACTCACAGACAAAAAGACGAGTCCGAGTGGGGCGGCTCAGATTTTGGATGATCATGCGATCGACGCAAGTTACGCGTTGGGTGCCGCTCGCAAGAGTACGTTCCTTTACAAGCGGAGAATGTGCTGCGACAATGCCGAGTGCATGCAAAAAATGTGCATGGGCCGCTCCAATGTCTTTGGAGTGTCAACTTCCAACAAGGATGGTGTTTGGACGCTTCAAACCCGCATGCTGGGAGCTTTCGCAATGTGCGTCGGAAGATCTAGCCATCCGGACGCGCAGAGACTCGCAACGCGCATGGCATTTGCGGCGAGCAAAGAGCTGTTCCTGCAGTCCTCATTCTTCGCCACGCGCCAATCCGAGTTCATTGCGACGTGCACAACGCTCATGGCGCTGCATGGCAGCAAGGTCATCAAAGAGAAATCGGAGCAACAAGTGCTGAAACACGACCTTTCTGTACAGGCGATTGCGATCGCAATGGGATTCTGGCCAAGGTACTTCGGCGCGTGCTTCGAGCCAATCGCTGCCTTTTTCAATGGCCAGCCCACCGTCCCGGAAATGTCCGTTCGCGTCGCCCTAACTCAATTTACCACGAGAGTCTCAGAGCGCATGGCTGCCTTCGAGTCCGAAAAGGGCAACGCAGCAATCGATGCCGTTCTTCTGTACCGACGCGTGCTCTACATGCACCATGTAGCAGCGGCTACAAACACGGCAGCCTTTGCCAGCTCCGTGCAGCGCGGGGGCGGCGCAGCCACAGTCGTCCCCAATCTCCCGTCAGATGTCTTCGGGAAAGACGTCGATCTCAAAATATTTGCGGTCACGTTCACTTCCTTGATGAAGTTTGCGTCAAACTCAAACCGGGCAAACTCCAGTCAGGAGAACCAACTCGTACGCCGATCGGAATACTCGGATTTGACGTACGATGCTCTGCTGTCATGCATTCGAGGAAACAGACTCGGAGTTGGAACGTACTACGAAGCAGAGGCTGGACAGCGCAGTCTCGACCATGAGCAATTTGCTGCCATCGACAAGCCAAACCGCGAATCGAGCGACATTGCGACGGCCGTCCCTCGTGCACACGACATTTGCCGCGACAACATCCTCACCCTCGCCGATTGCGCTGCTGATAGGGTCGAATGCTGCATTCCCGGCTTCTGGGGCGCCACCTGGACTGGGATCGACCAATTGGAGTCCGTTACGGCCGAGCAGACCATTCTGGAGCTGGGGCACCACCCGGCGGGAGCGCTGCTGAAACGTATCGACAATCGGCACTATGTGCACTCCGGCGAGACGGCACGTGGCGTGCATGTGGCGCCAGCCGTGATTGCACACCCGCTCTCTGCGCCAGGTCGTGCCGCATCGGCCGCCCCGCTCCGGAACCTCCAGCTCGACTCCTCGCAGCGGCTTTTAGATCTGGAGGTCGGGCTCTCGGTGCTCATGCACGGGGTCAACAAAGTGAAGCCTCCTCTCATCGGCTCCAGCGTTACGTTGAAGAGGATGAAAGCGGACGCCGAGATGGTGATTGCATCACTCCTAGAGTCCAAGTCGTGGACCACTGTACTGCCCATGCTGTACGACGTCCCATTCCTCTCGTCGGTGGTCGAATTCTGCGACAGCGCCGCCAAGCGCGCAATGGAGGCTTCGATTCAAAATCTGGCGCCGTCTCAGGACCCGGAAGACTGCCCCGTCATTGAGTGCGCAGAGGCATTCTTTCACAGCGACGCCTACGTCTCACGCGCTTGCCGCCTCCACGTTCAACGGCTCCAGAAGCTCGTCACGCGCAAAGTCGTTGCAAAGGGCTCCTTGGAATACTACGAGTCTGGTCAGGCACAAGAGGATGTCATGCTCGATGGCGAGAGGGGAACCCCATCGACTCCGAAGGCAAAGCGCACCGTCTCCAGTCAGCACGCGGCGGCGCTCGCCCGGGCCGCCTGTAACGGATACGACCTCGTCAAGGCGCTCGTGGGACCCGAATGGATCGAAAACGAGGCTTTCGACATGAAAGTGGTCTTGAACACGACGCACGCCGTTCACATGCGCCACTTTGTGCTGAATGCCGAAGTTGACGACTCCAAACTCGACACGGTCGAAGCCGTCCTCAGGGCCGTCGATTCCTTTGCTCGCTCGCGTTCAAACCTGGTAAAGCGGACGGCCTCGTGGGCCCAGACCTCTGGATCGACCACCAAACAGCCGGGTTGCGAGGACTCGTGCGCCTTCCTCACGCCGCTGGGCCAGTGGTTCAATTCCTCCACTTCCTGCCACTGGCACCTGCTCGACGTCCCCACTCGGCTCATTTCATCTGAGAAAGAGCGCATTCAAAAACAGTTGGACCAGCAGGTGCTTCATGTGAGGGCGATCGAACACGCATCCACCGCTCTCGGCAAGGAAACCTCGCCGAGCGCCCGGGCCGCACGAGCTGCTCTCGAAGCCAAGTACCGTGCGTCGGCCGAGGCACTGAAGACCAAGTGGGAGGAGGCTGTCATCATTCCCAGCCGTCTCCAACTGACGGAAGAGCAAAAAGCCCGCCGCCGAGCCGAAGAGATTGCCGCGCTTCTCAGGATTGCCGTTGTTACCGGCTTTGAAGTCTACTGCCTTCGTGGCTCTTTGGCCTTCATCATGGGTATGCACGCCGCTTCGCCATTGGAGCTTTTCACGCATTGTTACCGACGATTCCAGCACTACTTGAACAAAAAGACACCCGGTTACAAGCCCGCCGAGCTGTCCACGTACACCAAGGACGTCTGCAAAAACATGCTCGAAACGCTCCAATCCTACATGGTTCGATTGAACATCGGCAGCATCGCGCTCGCCGATGTCCCGGGGTTCTACCGTCATCCTTTTTGTGTGCTGTTCCTTTGCGAGTCTGCACTCAAGTACGGAACGATCGAAGAGGTACGTGAGGCCACCAAGATAATCGAGTCCGGGGTGTGCTTTCTGACTTGCAAAATTGGAAAATATCCGCAAAGCTTGCTCAACGGTTCTCACGAGCGTTTCGATCATGGAGACGACGTCCAAGAGGACGCAGCAGAGATCTATGGCCGCGCCGACCGTGAGCATGCCAAGGAGCTCAAGGAGTTGAAGGAGGCCAACAAGGACACGCTCGACGCCGAAGAGGACACTCTCGCGAGCGCGGGTAGCTCGGCCTCTCATGCTATGCGCATGCGGCAGCTCAATCTGACCATCGCGGGAAAATGAACTTGCAAATTGATTTGATTGGTGAGAGGGGAGAGAGGGGGGGGGGTGTCGATCGGCGGTGGAGTCTTGTGTGGACTTGTGGGGACTGCGAGTGTAGAAAACAAAACGACAATGTCGTTTGACCCCTACAAGTTTCTGTACACAAACCCAGAGTTTGCGGGGCTGTTTGGAGGGCTGCCATGCAGAACCGCGTCGGTTAAGAACGTGCGTGTGTACAAAACCGATGAAGAGAGAATGGAGGCGTTTGTGGACACGAAAGTGCAGACTGTTGTCTTTTGGAGCGTGGACGATCTGTCTCTCAAGGAGCTGAGACAGGCCGCCAACGCCATGGGGGTTGACACGTCCCAATTCCTCCAGAAGGAGGAGTTCAAGTCCGCGATCGACGAGCGCCGCAACAAGTCCTGCCCGATTTGTTTCGACGACTATACAAAGAATGAGGAGGTGTCAGTGACCCTATGCGGACACTTCTATCACAAGGATTGCTTGAAATCGCATGTGAGGTCATGCGTGCAACGGCGCCCCGGCGAGATGGCGACCTGCGCGTTGGGTTGCGGTTCGCTCAAGAAACGGCCGGAGCGCGCGGTCGAAGTCGAGGAGGCAAATCAGTCCGCGAAGCGGGCGCGGCGCTGAAGATGAAAATACGGGATGGGGAATCGAGGTAGGGTGAGTACGGGTACAGCAAAAAATAGACACTCTTTAGATTGTTAACGCTGTACACTACGAATACACTAAAGAGTGGTTTGGTGTACGCGCGATGGATTCTAGGGTTTTCTAGAGCCGAGCAGCTGCAAAAATGGCGGGAATCCGCACCCCCTTTCACACACGCCTTTTCCGTTCACACAATGTTTTCAGACGGAGGGCCAGGGCGGATTGCAGAGCACGCAGAAGAAGATCGAGACAATGACTGTGACGGGCATCATTACAATCACCCGAAACGACACGAGCCAGCTCGCAGGCTTGTTCTGGACCGCGAGACCATCGATGCCGCCAATGCTGATGGCATCGGAAAGTGCTGCGAACGCCTCGAAGCCTATGAAGACCATGAATAAAAACATGAAGTAAACATTGCGTTTAACGAAGAGGTGAGAAATCACCGTGTAGAGCATAGTCGAAGCCGACGCGCCCAGAGCAAGGAACCAGACGAGGAGGATAATCCCCTGGATGCATCGAAGGTCATTCTCTCCTCCGTTGATCGACACACGATTGAAGAGCGTGAGCGGAAACGCGCTACACTGCCCCTTGTGCGGATTCTTGCCACCGCCGCCCCGACCAACGACATACGTGAGGATTTCGGTCAAAATAGTTGCGACCCAAACGATGTACGTTACATAGACTGCCCATTCAAAAACGTCGGTCTGATCATTCTTCAATGCCCCTTCCGCGTCCCGCTCCCTTGAAAAGGTATACTGATTGACCGGATTTGGATCTCGCATCATTGCGATAACCAGAAAGACGACGGAGAAGAGGTAGAATGCCAAGCGGCAGCCCCAGCCGATCGGCCGCAAAATCATCAGAACGAAATTCTCGTCGTGGTGGTACTCGCAGCCGTTGAAAACGTAATGATAACGAGACGCGAGAATCTCTAGAAGAGAGGATTGACCGGGCAGGTAGCCCCGCAGCCCATCCGAGCCATCATAGTACCTTTCCTTTGCATCGGCAGGAAGGAAGGCCTTTGGCGGGGCGGCGCCTGTGGGTTTTCCGCCCAGGTTTTGGAAGGTGAACGTTGCTTGCATGGCCATTGGCCTCCCCTCCACTCCCTTTCTTGTCTATTCCGCCGCTGGGGTTATGGAATCCTTTGGTCCTGTATAGGCGCACTGCGCTTGCGCTTGTTGCGCGCGCTCGCGACGTGATAAGCGACGGACAAGACACATTTAGTCGGTGGACTTGTAGTTGGTGGACTCGTGATTCAGAATGTTGCCGTCGCTGTCTAAGCTTTCCATCCGCGGAAAAAACGAGGGGTATAGCAGCACTAAACGTCAAAAAACAGACAATCGCGTTGAATTGATTGTGACAGAAAGCGTGGATCGCATTGTTTATCAAAGTGGTCAAGTGTTCAATGTTGCCTGCGTCTCTGCCGCCGAAATGACAGTTGCAAAGGTCGTTCTTGATGCCCTCCTACAGGAACGGGTTGTAGTGATGCGCAAAGGAAAAAATGAATTCCAGGAATTGCCATTTCATAAGCGCCTCCTCCGTGGACACAAAGAGCACCTGAGAGAAATCTTCTTCGAAATTGGATTGTTTGAGGACAACTTAAAAAAAAGGCTTGATATCGCAACGGACGACGCAATCGACATCAAAAAGTGCATCGAAATTATTGACCTCTTGCGTCCGTCTACGGTGTCGCCCCTTAAAGGCAACAGTGAAGACGCGGGTGTCGAAGAAGTTTCTTCCAGGTACAAACAGTTCTTGTTCCATTACGCTGAAGAACGAGGACTGTCCACTACACAGCTGCTACATATGGACGACGATGACGACGATGCCGACGACGACAAAGAAGACCGATACGGGGGTGTTTACCGTGTTGGTGTTAATTCCGTGTTGAGTGAATATTTCACACGCCCTTACTATTACGCTACATCGAAGCAATTCAGCCATGTTCTGCGCTCGTTTGCAACATCTCCAAAAAACGGCCGTCTTGTTTGTGTTGGAATCATCATGATGACTCTCAGAGATCACCACGTCGGCCTGATGAGGAGTCGAGACTATCGAGTCGAGGAAAAGAGGCCGATGCGCATCCAAGGGATTGTGGGATGTTCTATATTCAAATATTTCTACCATGCACCGGTTGGGAGCGCGTTGTTAGGATACGTGCAAGGTGTCGCGCTCAGAGAAGGGAACTATGTTGCTGTAGACCCCTTAAAGGACAACGAAGCATGGGAACAGAAGCTAAGGGCCGCAGAAAACGTCGTTATCGGCATTCATGTGAAAGCAGGTGGCTGCGTTGGGGTTGGGCCTGTATAGCCGCGCCGCGCTTGCGCTTGTTGCGCGCGCTCGCGACGTGCTTGGACGCGTCGGTGCGCGCGTGTACCTTGCCGCGCACGCAAAAGTACTTGCCGCCCTCTTCCCAGTCGGCGGGGTCGATCTCGACCCAGCGCTCCGTCTCGGTGACGAGCGAGAGCTTGCAGCCGGGACCCATGACGGTGCGCACGCGGACGAGGGGTCGTTTTTGGGAATGTTTTTGCCGTAAACAAATTCTGGTTTTCGTGTAGCCATTTACTCGTCATTGTATTCTGATACCGTGGCCCTACAGCACGCCACAACACGGTTTGCGTAGGATAAGCCCACCAAGCAGCAAAGACAGTTGGGTAGAAAACGGCCGCAATCCAATGTCGTTTCGAGATCCGGCACGGCATACCCCTTCGACAGGCGGCGTCGTCTTCAACAGAAAGGAGCCGCGCAACGCGGCGGGCGAAATCAAGCCGATCCTCAATCGGCGCCTCGAGCCTAGGGACGGCGTCCAAAACCACATTTTTTCAGACGGCAAGGACTTCACGTCGATCGATGGCCGCCACAAATTTAAGTACCGAATCCCGGATGACTCGGTGGTAAATAAAACGGGTGATTGTCAGCTCGGCCTCTGCTTTGGCTGGAGGCTCACCGCGGCGCAGTGGATTTGGGTTTTAAATCTAATCTGCTTCGTTGTTCATCTATCGATGGTTTTCCTCACCGCATACTTCGCATTTTGGTCCAAAGATCTTGACCAGTACAACGGAGAAAACCCCTACGCGGTCACGATCTATCGCGTTTCCGCACGCTGGAACAATCACACAACGGAAGGCTATACCATGACAATCGAACCCAATGGGATGCCAATCGACCTTGCTTGGGGCACACTCTCGTTCTTTTTGATCAGCGCTGTGTTCCATCTCTTTGCCGTCATCTTCGGGCTCTTTGAGCACACGTGGTTTTGGTATTGGCGCCAACTTGACGACGCTTTTTCATATTGGCGGTGGATAGAGTACAGTTTTTCGTGCTCTCTCATGGGAATGTTGCTGGCGGTAACTTTGGGTATTAGAGAACAAAATTCGCTTGCTTGCCTGTTCATGTTGCTCTGGACGACCCAGTGGCTTGGATTTCTGAACGAACTGTACTCGCGTCCGGTCATCATCGCGGATACTACAAACTACAAGACACCTGTTGGGCGCCTCGGGTTCATTGAAAAACCAGACTACGTAAAAAATCCCAACGCCCTACACAAGCTGAGCCAAGATTTGTGGGAGGGCGACAGGCCCATTCGTGACCAAGACGGAAAACTGATCGCGACGGGAAGCTTCGACTTTCTGCACGCGCAGCGCTTTTCCAATTTCCTCCGGCGACAGGTCCCTTACGTGCTGGGTTGGTTTCCATTCATGACTTACGTCGTCATCGTGGTCTACCATCTTGAGTATCAAAAGTGGAGACTGCACGAGGAGACCAACGGCGACCTGACAATCCCCGATTGGGTGAACTCGCTACTGTACGGTACGCTACTTCTCTTCTCGTCGTTTGCCGTCGTGATGCCAATCTACCAATGGCTCCCCCCAACTTTCTACTGGGGAACAGAACTGTGTTACGCGGCTTTGAGCCTCGCAGCCAAACTGTGGCTCGGAATCGTCCTACTGACGAACGTGATCATGCAGGAGGCACGTGCCGAAGATTTGCTGGGGGCGGGGGCTCTGTCAACCGCGCGGTAGAGGACTGCTGCGAGTTTGAATGCATGTGACGGATTGCATGCATGGCGACAGAGTGCGGCAATTTTGCCCGCCGCGGGGGCGGGCAAGATTGCCCTCGATTTACCCACTGTACACTGCGCGTACATACAACCGCCCGGTTGTGTACGCCGCGTGTACAGGATACCGGGTTGGGTAGAGGGAGTCCCTGATCAAAAGCACGTACACTATGCATACGCGTATTTGACTTTAGTGTACGCGCCGTGTACTGGGGACGCCAGCCAGACAGGGGAAGCCAGCCAGACCAATGCGGACTTTTTTAGCTGTCTGGCTGGCGTCCCAGTACACTGCGCGTACACCTAACCTCAGTTTGGTGTACGGTACATGTACGGTACACCAAATCAAAAACGCGTACATCCCTCGTACACCAGCTTCGCTGTGAAATGAGAGCCCTTCTGTGAAAATACTGGAGGGTGTACGTACCCCCTCTGAGCCAGGTACACTTCCTAATTTGGAAGGTGATCTCAGGAGGGGGGGGGGTACACCTTCGGGGGTTGGTACACCAAAGGGTGGTTTGGTGTACGGGACGTGTACTGGACGAGGGGTGTACCACTTTCCGAAAGCTGTACACTTAGTATGCATGTGCATCCTACATAGACATAGACATACACATGTACCTGTAGTGTACGCGTTTTGGAAAGTGGTACACGCCTCGTACAGTGCTCGTCCACCAGCTCTGCTGTGAATGAAGAGCCCTTCTGTGAAAATTCTGGAGGGTGTACGCCCCCCCCCATCGGAATAGACATACACATGTACCTACCGTGTACAGCTTTCGAAAAGTGGTACACACCTCGTCCAGTACACGTCCCGTACACCAAACCACCCTTTGGTGTACCAACCCCCGAAGGTGTACCCCCCCCCTCCCAGGGACACCTTCCAAATTAGGAAATGTCTGTGATCAAACGGTTCCCATCCCAGACCGCCCACTCTGGTACCCTTCCCACCCAATCTTCTCTCCGGTGGTAGCGTTCACCGCTGGCACCCAGCTGCCGTTGCCACTGGACACTCGCGTGAGCACGCAGCATCCAGTCGCCGAGAGCACGAACGAATCAACACTCCCTCTGAGCGCTACTGAGTCCACGTTTGCATTGTGCTCGAGTGCCAAGGCACAACACGCATCATTGTCGAGGCCACATGGCTCGTAAAGAACCACGTGTTCGTTCCATCCGCTCTTGACTTCGTTCTCGTAGAATGTGCAATTTGCCGCTGTGGTAGCAGGTGGATCGGGTGGTGCTGGGGGTGGCGACGGGGCAGTTTCCCGCGGCGGTGGTGGTGGTGGAGCATTTGCTACCACGTAGGTGTCGGTTGTCCCCGGTTGCAGGTCCGTGATCGCGCGGAAAAATACGTCCACCTTGTCGAACCAGATTTGACGATAGTTGCCCACCATCGTGATCTTCAGGAAGCGCACCCTCGACATGACTTCGTATTCCTCGTCGGTCGCCGTAGGTTTCAAACACAAGTGATGCAGATCGACAAGCCCTTCGGTGTATTCGGTGACACCGGTGTATGTCCATTCCTGGCACTGCACGGTCAACGGATTGTGATGCTGATCATAAACTTGAAGCCTCCAACCACGGTTCTCCTGCACGTCGCCGCCATAGGCATCGAGGGGGTGGAACATGAGTCGCGCGTACTCCTCGTTTGCGGGGAGCCTGAATTGAACCAAGAAGAGGTACATTCGCCCATTAAAGTCTGGCTGGTACTCGTGGAAGTCTAACTCCATGAACGGCTCGTACGTGTTTTCGATGTCGGTACCGCAATGTCTCGCACCGTCCAAACAGCGGATGGGGTTTCCGGACGTGCGACACGGGAGCGGAGCGCCGGCCGCTATGAGCGATTGTGTGCACGCGGCCCACTTGGCTGGCTCCGATCCTAAGCCAGCCAATTCTGTGTCGATTGCTGTGCGGCGCTGTGTGTCCACAGTGACACCGATCTCGGACGGAGAGTTCCCTTGCTGCAGCTCGCGGCGCGCCGTGTAGCCATAGGGCGGAGGGCTTGGTGCGACCTGCACACGAGATTTGAACATTAACGTTGATTACTGCACACGAAGGGTTGTAGGCTGGATTCGAGTGTAGATTAAACGTTACCGTTGGCACAAAGTACGTGGAAAGCGTCGCCGCGTAGATTGGCACGAGTCGGATGATGCGAGACTCCGCCAGTGGCGGGCGGGGCGACGGGGGCTTTGGTGGAGGAGGAGGCGGATTCGACCCCTCGGGGGCGATCGGGGGCAGCGCGGGCGGTTGCCACGAGCCATCGAGTTGGAATTGCACGTGCAGCTCCTTGGCGAGCGCATTGCAGCGCGTCTCCGCGGACAAAATATAGACGCTGTAGGCGAGATCCGAACACAGGACGAGTGTTTGTCAAGCTGGGGTGGGGTGGTGAGAGCGATTCTGATTGAAGAGAGGAGTCGAGTTTATTGCTTGAGGTAACTTACGAATCACAAAAATCCCGCTGGATCTTGGCCGCAAACCCCAGAGCCGCGTCCCGTGACGCGAATCGCGGAGGCGACGGCGGCGGCGAGGGCGAAGGAGGATTGGGCGGGAGTGGAGGCGGCGGCTTCGGCGGGGGCCTCGGTGGAGGCGTCGGCGACGAAAAGCGCGACAGATAGATGGCGCGCGGCTCGTACACGCTCGTGTCCACGAGCTCGAGTCGGTCACGGGAGCACCCGTTTGCGGACTCGGCGTACCACTTCGTGCGCGCCCCTGTGCACTCGGTCGCACCCGCAATCCCGTTGCTCGCCAGCCACGTCGAGCAGCGCGCGTTGAGGAGCGCCTCTGTTCCTGTGCGATACTCGGACACCGACGGCTCGACGTAGGTGGAAACGTCGTTGTTCTTGACGTATGTAATCGCCGCCGCGCTTTGCAGCCGCCTGGCGTTCGTCACTGCCGCCAGATTGAAAAAGAGTTGGAACCACGCGAGTGCCAGCCACTCCGTCGTCGAACCAGACCCGCTTGCCGTTACCGATCCGCACGGCTGGCTCTTGATGCGATCGCAGTTGATGTCCGGCCAAATGCGCAGGTCGGCGAGTCGGTGGAATCCAATATCAATCTTCGGATCGTCGCTGGACGTCAAATATACCCACGATTGCAGAGACGTGTCCTTGTACGTCGGTGTCGTGCCGCCGGGGCCGTTGTTGTCGTATCCGCGGTTTACATCCCCTCCTCGCAGCGTCCCGTGGACGACCATGTCTCTCGGCCGCTTTGCAGTCGACGAATCCATGATGGTGTCCGAGAACGCGTGTGGTGGCGGGTTACCAACGGCCTGCTCTACCGTCAGGTCGTAGTCGGGGTTGCAGTAAACGTCTCGTAAAAGGTCCTTTGCCACATTCGTTTGCCTCGCTATGAAGTCGTAGTAAAAATGAGGGCGTCGAGAGTCGGGGACCTCAAACTCGAATTGTTTATCCATCTGCCTATACGGTTCCGGTTCAAAGACGTCACCAAGTGCTTTTTGGATTAGCATTTTGATGAGAAAGTTCATGAAAAGCGCCCGGCCTCGCCGGTGAGTGCCGGGGGTCGGGTGAGCTCCCGTCGTGATGCTCACGTTCTCGTCGTGATAGTGGAGACCGCCTTCTTCGGTCCACTCGTTCCTGTCTTGTGTCTCCTGTGCCTCCGTCGTCGTTTCCTCTTGGGCACGGCGGCGTCCGTAGTCGGTTTCGTCCTGGCCTTGATATTGCTTTGCGACTCGCGAATTGTAAGCGAATAGGGTGCTGGTCGTGGCGTCCTCAGGCCACTGCTCCGCCGCCGGTCCATTCGCCGAGCGCAGCTGTCTCAGTGATCCGAAGGAGACGAGCGGCGCGAAGTCGCGCACCTCCACCGACGTGTCGAATGCGTCCGTTGTGCCGAGCCGCTTCGGGTCGACCTGCCACATTCTCGTTGGAACCGGAGCTCGGAAGGCGGCCGGCTCCTCACACTGCTGCTGCCAGAACTCGAGCACGTTCACCTCCAGCAGGTTGGCGTCCGACCCGACCTCCTTCCTGAGGGACTCTGTGTACACGATCGCAAAGTAGAGGATCCAGTTCCGGTCAAACGGAGAGATGTAGTCGGGAGGGTTGTCCAGCCGCGCTGAAATCGGCTGAGACGTCCCGGCCGCCGCGTTGTCCTGCTCGCTCGCAAACTCGAGCATCGCAATGCACGAGAATCTACCATAATTCGTGAATCTAGCCTGGATCATGCGCGCGGAGATGCTGTCCTTGTCCTGTCACGTGTGAAGGGGCATACAGCGATCAGTTCCATGGACAGTGGTTGGGATAATTCGAGCCACACACACATACCTCAAAGTTCTCCGCCGCCATGAAGGCCATCGAGAGCTCGTACTTGTTGACAAAGTATTTGGGTCCGTACTTGTTCCGGATCCGCGACCCTGTCGAGTGCGACGCCACGTATTCGAGCGGCGGGAAGAAGTCGTCCAACGCCTGCTCGGCGAGCGCAAACCCCTCCGGGTCGTAGACGGCGAGGCGCGCCAGTGGACCGCGTTTGAGGAGACCGGGTGGCGGTGGAGGTCTGCGAACGCGTCCGGTGCGAAGCGGTTAGCATCAAAATGGCGTGTGTCGATAGGTTCGAATATCAACGCGTACGGAGCCCGCCAGTCCCACTGCACGGTAGGAAGGCGCCAGTCGATTTCGCGGATGAACGTCTGGAAGGACTGGGACGACTGCGTGGAAGGGCAGTAGCCCTCAATGTGGTGGAAAATGCAACTGATGATGATCTGTGAGCACACCATGAGAGGAGGAAACAATATCAGCACACAATGAGGTAGTTCCCGTGAAGGTGGTTTGAGAAAGGAAGTAGCAGCGCACCTCGTCCAAATCCATTGATTGGTAGATAGAGTTGTCACAAATGTCCTTCGCCGCTTCCGAATCGTCTCTGAGCGTCGATGAAGTAGCGGCGTCGGCCAACGCGGCCAGCGTCGGGTGAATAGTGCTGTACCCACCTCCAGCAATCTGTTGATACTTGGACTCGAGCTCAGATCCGGTAGGCGCTGTGAAGAGGTCCTGGTAGCGCCCGTAGCGATTGGTTCCCCCCTCCAGCCCGCAAATCGCGCGTTGCCTAAAAAAGTAGCACTGCTCTTGTGCCCTCGCCCGATCTGTCCCGTAGCACCCAAAGTGTTTGAAAAACGCGTCGTCGCCTTCGAAGCATGTTCCATAGGGCTTCCAAAACCCGGTGAGACAGATCTTTGGGATCCTCGGTCCACCAGAAGTTCCAAAGCTGATCGCTCTGAAGATGCCATTTATGATTGTATTGGCGGGTTTGATGATGAAACCATTGATGGAATCCTCCACAGATTGGAGAGTAAGCTCGAGGATCTTGTTTGCGAGGAGGCCAAAGATGTTGCCTCCGGAACATTTTTCCTGCGGGGTCGGCAAGAAGTCGATCTGCGAGCGAATACACACGCAGGGGATCAGTGCATTGTGACATAATAGAGTTGTTCAAAGTCCTTTCTGAGCGTACCCATGCCGGTTTCAAAGCCAGCATCACGTTGCAAACGCAGCCGGCAAGGCCTCCTGTACACGCAGCGAGGCACAAACGCGAAAGGAGAGTGAGCAAATAGAGCCAGACATGTGAGAAAGTGCAGGGGTTCGAGGCAACTCTGCAGACCTGCAAAGCACTTGTCGATCAGTCTTACGGCATTCCCAACGTCGATTGCAAGCGCCTGGACGCCGTCCACGATGGTCGTGCCCATGTTGGTGGGGCAGATCGAATCACAAAGCGCGCAATTCGCCGGCACTGGCATGCCTGATGGCAACACACGAAACAGACAGTGTCAGAACGAGATACACAGACATTGGAAAGGGAAAGATTTGTTAGCAGCATACCCCCGTCTCTTGCCGTCCGTGCAAATCGTTCGCATTTCGTCTGCGCACCAAAATGGGGGACGCACACGAGTTTGTGTGGGCACAGTTGATGTCATACGAAAAGAGTATGAGCTAGTTCAAAACGCGTACTTGACAATCGATCACGTCTCCGCAGATTTGACGTTGTTGAACGATTCCGTTGACGACGCCCCCTTCGACCAGAACGCGCGGCCATTCTAGGCTTTCGCTTGAAATTGAACTCACGAGAAAGTCTGGACCGAAACGCTGAACGGAGGCACCGCAGTAGGCTGAAAACACACACGAATCGAAACACACGAATTAGATGTCACGTGGAGAGGAGAACAAAGAAGCATTGAGAGGTGGGGTGACCGCGCTGCGCCGCCCCAGAAAGCCGGTATGCCAAATCCACCGTGCGACGTCTGCGGCAAAGTCATTTCTGGAAGAGCAAATCAATTGATGCTCCACAAACTAATTCATAGCGGAGAAAAGCCATTCACATGTGATTTTGAGGGCTGCACCTCTGCATTCAGACAGCCAAGTCATCTTAAAATTCACAAACGTTCTCATACAGGCGAACGTCCGTTCCAATGCGACATAGACGGATGCGACCGTAGCTTTACAACATCTGAACACCTGAAGACGCATAAGAGAATTCACTCCGGTGAGAAACCCTTTGTATGCAACTTTGAAGGGTGTTGTGCCGCATTCTCGGATTCTTCTGTTCTGGCGACTCATAAGCGAATGCACACAGGAGAAAGACCATACAGATGTGACGTTGAGGGTTGCAGTGCGTCCTTTTGCCAGTCCAGCAATTTGAAGACGCACAAACGCACTCATCTGGGCGACCGACCCTTCAAATGCGACTTTGATAATTGCAATGTTTCATGTTCCACTCCTTGGCACCTAACTGTTCACAAGCGAATTCATACAGGAGAAAGGCCATTCATATGCGACGTGTATGGATGTAATGCTGCATTTTCCAGACAAACCGTTCTGGCGATCCACAAACGAACTCACACTGGTGAACGACCGTATTTGTGCGACGTCGACGGGTGTGATGCAGCATTTGCCATATCTAGTAACCTTTCAAACCACAAAGAATCGTGGCACTCCAAGGAAGGCATCCAGCGCAAAAAGAAGCAGGAAGAAGCGATGAAGAACGCCCTGGTCATCGGCGGGTACGTCGAATCCTTCGAGCGTGGTCGCGTGCCGCATCCAGGTCAGTTTTCCCGCGAGGTCTACTTTGACCACCGTTGCGCCCTCGCGCGCGACTTCATGCCAGGCGAGAAGAAGTACGCGTACGTCGACTTTGTGATTACCACACCCGATGGCCGGGTGGTATTCTTCGAGATCGACGAGGAGCAGCATTCTCACCAATCGCAGCTCTGCGAGACGACCCGCATGTGGAACATTTGCGAGTCCATCGTCCTGGCCGACCTCGGAGGCGACATCAACGTCTTTTGGTTGCGCGTCAATCCGAATTCGGGGTTCCACGTCGGCGGCAAAACGTTGAGGACGTCACGAGAAATGCGCTTCCAGGAAGTGATCAAGTTTTTGGATGGCCTCAAGTCCTCTCCATCCGACCCGCCCATGCAGATTGGATACGCATTCTACGACTGTGAGCCCAATGGCAATCCATTGGTTCTGAAAGACTCGGACTACCACCCAGACGTCTCAAAAGCCGTCGTATGCATCTCCAAGGGGTCCCAGAAGCTGGTCCAACCATGCGACTTCCCACCAGTGAACCCACTCTTTGCTGCAGTGGATTGGACCAGGGCCACGGAATGCGACGAAGAAGAGGCACCGGAAAGTGACGAAGAGGAAGTCCCACCGGGAGAGGCAGGGGGCTCCTCGGGCAAGCGCGCGCGGGTTCGATAGGGTCTGGGTTCGTGTACAGAGTCGTCTCTTACCGATGTTCCATCTGCGAAACAGTGACACCGGCCGAGAACGTGTTAGTATAGCAAACGAATGTGCGTGCATGTGTTCAAGTCTGCATGTTGGGACGGCATGGCGTACCCGAGCTTGGCCGTACAGCCTGTCAGTCCCAAAACGGCCGCCGAGCCGCCCCTCGACTCGCAGTTGCTGTGTTGGAAATCATACCTACCATGCGGGATGGGGGGGTGTAGAAAAGTGGTTGATTCCGAGTGTCATATCAATGAATTGGGTGGTTTGTGCGTTTGCGTGACTCGCCTGATGTCCGTGCATACGCCATAGCTGCCAGGAGGCGGGTCGAACTTGTTCTCACCAGCTGCATCGACGAAGTAAGCCTGCGTCGTGACCGTGTCGGGAGTGGGGATCCACGTCGGCCTTGCCTCCAGAAGCGCCAGTCGCGTGTCGAACGAATCGAAGTCGGCAGTGACTGGGATTCCGACGGAGAGCTCTTGCGCCGAGAGCTCGACCGCGAGCGTCTCCGCGGTCAAGCTTTCGTTGACCACGTGGAAGGTGTAGAAGCGCGGATTGGGTGTACACACGTACGAATATCCTGAAATCGGATGCTCTCCGCAACGGCTGTAGCAGTCGGATGAGGTCGAACATGGAGTCATGAAACCGTTCCGCTTCCTTGGCTTGCCGCTCGTTTCCAAGGGCGGCGTGTAGCGTCCGTTTCGGCTCTCGCGGTGCGGCCGACGGCACGATACGGAGTCGCGGTTGATCAGCGGCTGATCTATGTCATTATTGACGATCACATTGTATTGCTCGAGGTAGGCCGTCTCCGGGGTCGGAGGGCGTCCCTTTGTGCGGATGGATCCGTGGCCGTACGAGATTTGCTGCCCCGCGTCCGAGACGTGTGCCGCGGCGGTGATTCCCAACGTTGGCAAATTTATAGAGCAGGCTATCACGTCGGCGGCCGCCCTGGCCGTACCGGACGTGCAAAAGGCGTCACAAACATCTGTGCGCAACGGCGGACGGGGGAAATCAACACGAGGGCAGTGTGCGAGTGTAAATAGGACGGCGTGTCTGCAACGCACCACACTCCTTGTAGCATGTCGTGTTCCGCTCGGCGATGACCGCGCGGCACGCCTCGGCCGAGACCGATGCCGGTTCGGTGGGCGTGATCCTCGTCCGGAAGAATTTGAATTCGCACATCTTGCGGTCGGGACGTAGCCAATACTGCCGGGAGGAAAGGAGGGGTTGTGTGAGAGAGCAAGCACCGCAAGTGTGTGCGGTGTACACGTACCTTGAGCTCGAACACGCCCGCCCTCTGAGTCCGCTGTGCGCGCCCGTCGCACTCGAGGACGACGTCTCCCAAGTCGTCGGCGAAACACCACGGACCGGCCTTGATCAGTTCAAGCTTCTCGTCCGCTGGAGCGCCGTCGACGTTGTAAGTGCTGTCGAAAAAACTGCACGCAAACGCATGGACGTGTGGTGAGTATGTAAGTTGGTCTAGAGGGTTCTAGGCGCTTACCCGCAGAAATCTCCGAACCGGGCAGACTTGGTGGCGTTACCGCGGCACGGCGCGCCGCTCTTGGAGATCCACGGGCTGGGCCCCTCGACGCTCGAGAGGCCGCAGACGTGCGTGCGAGAGCCCCCAAACGACTCACACCCTTCGATCTCGGTCAACAGCACCCGTTCGCGTGCTTCTCGGCGAGCGATTTCGTCGTAGAGCTGTCGGATGTACACATCGTAGGTGACTTGCGTGGGTGGGTTGGGCGGTGCGACTGCGACCTCTTGCGACGGTGCGCCGGGCGGTGGTGGCGACGGTGGTGGCGGCGGCGGCAGATTGGGAGGCTGGAAAAAGCGCCCCGAATCCCGCACGGCCTCTGCAAAATCGATCTCCCCGCGGTACTGCTCCATCTCGACGCGCACTTGCGCGAGCTCGTCGAACTCGTCCTGGAGGACGCGGTCGAGTTTGTAGTTCTCGTCCATAACGATCGAGTTCTGGCAGTTTGTGAATGCAGCGAAGACGTCGGGGTCGTTTTCGGTGGCAATCGTGTAGTTGACGAGAACTCGGAGTGGATCGTCGAGCGACCGCCCGGCGGCGAGCAGCTGGTCGAACAAAACCTTGCGCGATTCGGCGGCGAGGGTCACGACCATGCAGCGCGGCTCGAAGGTGAGGCCCAGAACCGTCTCCCCAGGGACGACCGACGTGGCGCACTGCTCGTTCAGGTTCAAGTAGGTGAACGCCTTCTCGGGAGCGGGCAGCGCGCAGTCGGGCTTCTCCGAGTCCACGAAGAAGGAGACCTCCGATCTAGACTTGTCGGTGGTCGTGAACGAGGCCTGGAAGGGATCGGCGATGAAGGGGCACGACTTGTTCGAAAAGTGAATGGCCTCAACATAGCTTTCATCGCGGAAGCCTCCCGCCAATCCGATGGCGACCGAGTGCGGGATGAAGGCCGTTCCACTGTCGCCGCGCAGCCGGGACAGCTCCGGGGTGAGGTCGTGGAAGATGAGGCGCGAGTACTTGTCGTCCTGTTAAACGCGAGAACGTCAGACGTGAGTGACAGGTATAGGAACCCCGTGAGTAGGAGGTGTGGTTCGAAATCTGAAACAGACGTACCATCAGGGGCGGCACGAGAGGGAGCGGCGGCGGCGCGTTCGGCGGCGGAGGCGACAGCGGAGGCAGCGGAGGTGGGCATGGAGGTGGGGTGCGTGGCGGTGGACGAGGCGGAGGTGGGGACGTCGGTGGCGATGTCGGCGGTGGCGGGGGCGAGGGCGGGAGCGAAGGAGGCGACGGGGGAGGCTTCGGAGGCGACGGCCCCGACGGTGGCCGCGGAGGAGAAGGTGGCCGAGGCGGTGGCGACGGAGGGACCCAGCTGAATTCGATTCGAAACAGTCGCGACAATCGTCAGCTTGTGACCTACAGTGTGCAAATTACGGTTCGAGCGTTGCGACGTACGATTCCGCGTGCAACGTGCATACGCCGAGTGCCCTGCGAGAAAACACACACGAGAGAGTGTAAGTATGAGATTCTCTTTGTCGTATGCACGGGAGTGGGTTCCATGTTCAAAATCGGTACCGGATGATTGGGAACGGCGGGCTGGGTGGCGGCGTCGACGGCGATGGGGTCGGCGGCTGCAGCGGCGGCGTGAGCGGCGGCGGCGGCGTGTCGGGTGGGTGCGGAGGTGGGAACGGCGCCTCGATCGCGTCGTAGCGCGGCCCGCAGAGGCACTGCGTCGGCTCTCCGGCCTGGTAGTAGAGGGTCAGGTCGGACTCGTCGACGGCGGAGATGACCGAGTTCTCAAAAAGCTTGAAGCTGTCGTAGCCCATCCGCCCGGCCTCGTGACACCGCATCGAGCAGGAGCCGCCGTTTGTGTTCGGCGAGTAGTGGTGCGTGATCATGAACTTGACGGGGACCGAATCCCGTTGGCGCCTCGTGAGCGGGGTAGGGTCGTGGTCCGACAAATATTGTGGAAGTGCAGCGTATTTGCACACTGACTTATAGGTCAAGCCCCCGGGTGCTTGTCCCACGGTCAACGACGCGCCGTTTAGGTACATGCAAAGAATACCAATTGTTTCTCCCGTATATTGAACTCCGGCGTACCCTAGCAGCGCTGCCGCTTCGTCGCAATCCTGTCTGACTTGGTCGACCGTATCATAGTAGCCACCGTCAATGTAAACCGTCGTGTACGGTGAGTCACATGAATCATCGGTGAGAACGTAGTCCATAGGCGGTGGAGGTGCACCTGGAGGGGGTGGAGGGTCTGCGAAGCACGTCGAACAGCGACCGACAACGAGCTTCGAACGTGACGCAAACCGCTCCTCGCCGGTCAAATCACCGGGTGTTTGGGATTGGAGCCTCCTCGAGTTCGCAGTCGTGTGCGCACGGGCATAGGCTGCATCCAGTGGCTCTGGAACCACGTGCGAGAAATCGAACCTCTGCTGTGTGTACTCCGATCCACGGTAGATGCGCGTGTGTCCCGACCTTTCAATAGTTACAATGTCTGTGTAAGAATCTCGATCGATGTCGACCAATTTTATGTCGACGGTCTCTTCATTTGCATCTCCGAACGTGGACCGCGACACGTATGCGTCGTCATCAAAATCGTAGAAGCGTTGCATGTCGCCAATGACGCTTTGCGAAAGCAGTATGTAATAGCACGAATTCGGCGCGTTGTCGTTGGCAAAGCATGCGACCACCACGTAGGCGGAAAACTCGGACTGCAAAACAATGGACGCCATAGCCACGCTGTTCTCCGACGTGTCAGTGGATAGTGGACGCTGCACGTAGCCGTCTTTTGCGGTTATTAGCAGATTTGGAAAGCCCGTTGGCGTTGCGAGAAAAAATACGTCGATTACCCGTTGCACTTCGAACACCTTCTTGCAGACGACGCTGAACAACAGCTGTGTGCTTCCGTCGTCCTCTACGTAATCGATCCAGTGGACATTGTAGTATCCGCTGCTCTTGGCCCTGGCCATACATTGGCTCGTCGGCCAACTGGTTGAGCTGTCGTCGCTCGATGCGCTGAGACCGGAGAACGCACCTGCCGATTGTGTACGGCACTCTTGAATCGTGGTGACCGGTTCCCACTTTTCGTATTCGTTGTTAGCGAGCGAGTTACAGTTGACTTCCGGAAGGCCGACGAGTCTGTAGTCGTAGAGTTGAGAAAATGCGTACTCTGTGACGGTCGGCAGTGGCGGCGGGGATGGCGCGCCGTGTCTGGCATGCCCAACCTTTGTAGGCCACACACTCGAGCTGGAAGCGAACGTGGGTATGGGTGCTGTGGTGGACGCCGTGGTTGACACCGGAATTGTCGTCTCCGCGATCTTCACATACCCCTTTTGTATGTCCGCTGCGGAGATTGGAAATTTTCTGGTGTACAGGACGTCGTCCGCGTCCGAATAGGTTACTAGTGTGGCAACCTTGGCCCTCTGAACGTCCTCCTCTACGACGTGAGCAAGCATGGAGACGGATGTCACTTCTCCGTGGCTTCCGGTGGCATCGAGTCGGTCTGAAAACACAAACTCCACAGACGACGACAAGGGCGAAATTCTGTAGAGCACGACGGAGTTGTCCTCGTAAGCAATCGCACAAAAGGATGCAACCATTTCTGACACGTAAATAGCATCGATTGCTTTCGGCACAAAGCTGGTGAACTGTTTCCCCACGTGTCTGCTTGCGTCCCACTGCTGAGAGGTTGTGTAAGAGCTCAGGTAGATGCGGTTCCCAATCACGACGTCGTCCATACCGTCCAAGTTGAAATCGTATGCGAATGCCAGCCCGGAAGAGGCTATGGAGGCACCGAACGGCACCCCTTGGCCGAATGCGTTCCAAGCGGACTGGTCTCCGAATCCCGCCCCCTCAGAGTTGAGCGAATAGTAATGCGAAGCCATGGAGTCGAAGCGGTCGATGGCACAGCAGTCAAGCCCGCCGGCGGAGGTACACGTCATGTAGGCCGAGCTGCTAGAACCACGTGTGAATACGATCTGATCTGCCGTCATCTCCGTGTACAACGCGCCCTGGCCGTCCGTTGTGGGACACCTGCGCTCGTACTCGTTGAAGACGCGTGTGTGGAAGTTTACCGAGCTCTTGTAGCATTCGTCGCTCGCCGTAAAGTGCCCTCCCGAGACGACGTCGATAGAAGACGAAGTCGGCCCGGGCCACGAAAGTGTCTCCAGTCGCCGCTCTCCAAACGGAACCGCGGTGGTCTTCATGCCGCAGATGCAGTATGCCTCGAGCAAGACGAGATCCGAATAGAGAAACGCCGGGTCGCCGTCGCCGTTCCAGTCGTTGCACTCGGGTTGCACGGGGACGCATTGTGTATCGGCTCCGGTCCTCTGGAACTGCGTCCCGCAAAGATGTTCGCATCTTGTGACGCTCGGGCGTGCAAACCAATGAACGTCGTTTTCTAGGAGCGCAATGTTCGGATCTCGTTCTTTGCTGACCCAAAAGGCGGTCCGATGTCGACAGCAGTGCATGTCGGGGACGTTTCCCGTGCAATCCGCGATCGGCGGGCCTTTGAACGCGGACGACTGCGAGTCTCCGTGCGCCGGTTGGCGAAACACCGTGTCCCATTGCACGACTCTGGTTCTATCTCTGTCTTGGGTCTCGGAGAGACGCCGCCCTTTGAAATCGGCAACCTCTGCAGTCTCTGTGGCGGCCCGTGTGACAGGCGATAGTGTAGATGAGTTTGATGGTTGCGATACATTCTGTTGGATCTCCTGCAAACTGCGCCTCGTACAAAACGCCGGGTGTTCGTAGCTGATTTGACAGCTAACATACTTTCCAGTGGGGCATGCGAAATTGTAGGGTGCCGGATTCCCGAAAGTAGGACTGTTCGATTCGTAGTATGACCATACGTTCGACGGTGGGTCAGTGGTGCAAACACACGTCACGTAGCACGGAGTTGTGACTGATGAGGATGGGTCCGTACAGAGCCAATTTGCACTTTGGAGGGGGAGATCGAATCTCGTGTAAAACGAATACTGGCATGGTGGTGGCGGGTTAGGAGGTGGTGGTGGTGGCGGGAGAGGGGGTGGACTAGGAATCGGTGGATTGGGGGGTGGCGGCGGGCTTGGAGGCGACGGAGGCGGGCTGAGACGACAGCCCCCCTCTTCCAACTGGAATATGTCGCCGTGAACTGCAAAGGGAGGCCAGTATACATCGTCTCGCCATTCCCAGCACTTCTCGACTGTGGTGCTCGTCTCCTCCGATGCGCGAGGAAGCACACCGGAGGCACACTGAAAGTTCTCGTCTGGAGGCGGTGGCGAGATGCCGTTTGGCGGCGGCGGAGGCGGCGGCGGCGAGGGCGGAGGGTAGTGGATGCCGAGCCGTCGCAGGTCCGACAGCATCTTGTTGGGGGTGATGATGTTCGAGCCATCCTGGAAAAAAAAGAAAACGCGGCGTGGGGTAAGAGGCTAAGAGGCTAAGAGGCTAAGAGGCTAAGCAGTTGGGAGACCAGAGAAAGGTTCAAACACCAGCTTACCCTGTCCGGCGAGCACGCGAGCTCGTCCTGCGCGTCCGAGTTAAACTCGGACCACCACATGCACGCGCGCCAGGTAGTGTCGGTGGCCTGGTCCTGCGACTCGCCCTGCGACGGCGTGGAGTAGCCAAAGTTGCAGTCCAGACCGCTTCGTGGCGTCGACGCCGCGGTGGAGAGGGCGGAAGGGACCGCGTTCTCAAAGTGAGCGATGGATACGACGCGCCGCGCGTGCTCGAAGAAACTCTGCCAGAGTGTCGTCTGGAAGGTGTTGCGCGCCGCGAGGAAGAGGACGCAATCACCCGTGGGGAGCATCCCCGGCTCGGTGTGGTTGTAGAGCCAGGCGGCGTGCATCGCGATCGTCTTGCGATCCTCTATGAACTCGGCGCACTCCGTCATCGTCGCCTGCGAGAGGCGGCCAATCTCCTGGAGCGTCGTGTAGCCCTCGGCCGTTGTGGTGGAGCCGAGGTTGGCGCTCTGTGTGTCGTCGCCAGCCACCGCCTCCTGCTTGTCCGACAGGCGCGGGTACGAGAAGAAGGCGCGCGGAAACGTCGAGGTCGTGAAGAGCTGTGTAAAGTCCTCGAGGCTGAGGGCGTGCGAGGTCACCGTCCTCGAGCACTCGTAGGCGCACGCGGAGCGGTACAGCGTTCCAGACTCGGCCATCTCTTGGACTTTGGCCACGATGCCGATGCGCGAGCTCGACTTGAAGACGGGCAGACCCTCGCCGCAGTGCTCGACGGCGCACTTGATGGAGAACATGCCATCCTCGTCGGCCTCCGGTGGTTCGAATGCGAGCGGCGAGAAGACACGAATGGGATCTCCAAATTGGGGAGGGGTTCCCGGGGGAAAGGG
>Ga0115571_1000695_pt1 | contig 25036 bp, 15 predicted proteins | sample COGITO_mtgs_1205_FD_87293 | JGI IMG/M metagenome (GOLD analysis project Ga0115571, IMG submission 87293) | Pelagic marine microbial communities from North Sea - COGITO_mtgs_120531 | ecosystem: Environmental > Aquatic > Marine > Epipelagic | place: Germany:Helgoland, sampling site Kabeltonne...
ATCACGCAGGGGCGGGCTTTGGAGCGACCTGTTCGCCCCCCTTATCCTCTTCGGTGCCCGCGTCCTCCGCGGACTCGTCCCCAGATTTCTTTTTCCAAAACATGAGCTTGGAGAGGAGGCCGCCCTTCTTACCCGCCTCTACCGGATCTGGCGGCGCTGGCGGCTTCCACCTCGCCGAAACCTCCCTGTGCATCACGTACAACAAATGACGCAGCACGATGGTGAACACGAACGACCCAATCACGGCGCACGACAGCAGCGCGATCGTGCTCATCTTCTCCGTCATACTCCCAACCTCCCACACCCGATCGAAGGACGTGCCGTCGAAGAGTCCCTTGGCGGCCTCACCTATGTCCGCGGCTCCAACCACCGCCGCATCGACGGCAGCCTCCGCGGTTGACCCGGCGGCGACGTCCCCCGCGGATCCGACCGCCCCCTCGATCCACTGCGACGCCTTAGCGGCTGCGGAGCCGGGCTCGGGTTCGGCCGGCATCAGCAGCTGCGGGAGCGTGGGGCAGATGACCATGAACGCACCCACGGACAGACCGAACGCCGCGGCGAGTATACCCCCGAGCCCGAACGCGGCGCGCAGTAAGGTGAGCCTATATCCCAGCATGAGCTCCTCCGATCGTTTCAAATTTTCCTTACCCAGCTTACCCTCGAACAGGTACACCGGGACGCACAGCGCGTAGTCCAGTATCTTCACCACGCCCAGGTACGGGACCGGTATGGTGAGGACGGAGTTCCACGCTATGCTCAGCATCCGCCTGCCGTCGATGAACAGGACGTCCCTCCAGCCCTCGTACCCGCCAGTGATCGCGCCCCACGCCTCCGCAAGCTTCACGCGTTGGAACTTTGTCGCATCGCCCGCGTCGACGTCGCGGGCATTTCTCATCACCGCGATCCTCGCCATGATCTCGCAGCAGAGCTTCCAAAACTGCACCGTCATGAGGAACAGCGCGGCGACGACTTCGACATCGTGCAGCTGGATGAGTGCGAGGAAGAATGTACCGCCGAGGTTGAGGACCTGAGCCGCCGCGCCGGCGACGCAGATGAGCGCGACGGAGGGAAGAAGGTCGCGGGAGGACATCCGGATCGTCTCCTTGATTATGTCGCGGGCCCTTAGCTTGTCGCCGACGAGGACTGGGGCGGCGATCGGGGGAGGGACGAACGGGGCCACCTTCGGGGGCTTTTCCTCGATAACCTCGGCCACCGCGGGGGACTCAGCCGCCTGATCCGACGGAGGATCGGGCGTCGCGTCGGACGAAGCCGCGAGGACGACTTGAAATAGGGCGCGACGCGTCGATTGATCCTTGAGGGCACACGTGCGCGCTCCACCGACCGAGCGGGGTATCCCGACGGTGCGCACGACGGTACGCCTCGGTGGCATCGCGCGGACGCCCGCGACGGACGCCGCGATGCGACACGCCGCCGTCATCGTACAAACGTTCGCGCGTGTTTGAGTGAACGACGGTTCGTAAAAACTGGTTTTATTTACTTCTCTACTAAAAGGTGGCACTACGCCGCGGTTTGCTTGTTGAACAGCTCGATGGTGAGATTGGCCACGAAACCGGGCACGCTGCTCCACTTGCCGACGTACATGTCGATCATCCGCCGCAACTCGTCCGTGCTCGTGTAGGGCGTGGGCAGCAGCTCCACCGTGCCGCCGGTTTCGTTCCCGGTGGCTCCAACCTTGGGGGGGTTCACCCTGAACACCATGCTCTCGTCATCCTTAGTGGCGTACATGCTCCTGAGCGTGAACGTGGGCTGACCCGTGCCGCGGTCCTCGCCCATGTCAACCTTGAACCCGAAGATCAGGTAGCACGCCTCCCTGAACGTGGATATCTTCTGCTTGAACACGGTCATGTATCGCTGCTCGCGCTTCTCCAGCTCAGCCACCCGGCGCTTGAGCACGGTGAGCTCAGCCTCCGCGACGCTGGGGCCCGGGGTTTGCATCGTGCCCATCGCGCGGTTGAACATGGTGGGCGCGGGGGTGGCCATGATGTTGGGGGGCGGGACCAGGGGCGGCGGCATCCCCGGCGTCATGGGCGGGGGCATGAGGTGCTCCGAGCCAGGGGTGAGGCCGCCGACCATGGCCATGTGCATCTGCTGCTGCTGCTCGTGTTCGGCAACCATGCGCGCGACGGTCTCGCGCAGAGCCTCACACTCGGCGCGTACCACCGCGAGCTCCTTCTCAGCCTTGGCCTCGTTCGCGATCGCCGCCGGGTTCTCCTTGAAGTGGAAAATCTTAGTCGTGGTGGGGTTGTACTCGCCGCGACCCACCCTGGCTTCGAGCGCCGCAATCTCCTTCGCCGCGCTCTCGTTGGCGCGACGGAGCTCGTCAACCTCCGTCCTGAGCTCGTGCACGACCTGCTGCGCCTGCGAGGTGGCGTCCCTCTCCCCGGACGCGGCGGCGGTGACGGATCGAAGCTCCCCTTCGAGCTCGCCGACCCTTACGTGCGCCGCGTTGAGCGACTGCTCCAGCTCGCGGAGTCGAAGGTCGGGCGCGGCGGGTGTCGCGGACGGGGTCTTGTTCGCGGACTCGGTCTCGTACGACTTGATCACGCGGTTCAGGCTGTCCTTCTCCCTGTTCAGCAGCTCGACGCGCGCCGTCGCCCTCGCCGCCGCCGCCGAAGCATCCGCCAACTTTGACCGCGCGATGTCGCGCTCGGACTCCGCCTCCCCCGCGCGCCGCCGCTCCGCTACGAGCGAGGTGGTCGCCGCCGCTGCCTGGGCGGCAACCTCGCCGTCGTGGCCCACAGCCTCGGCGAGTTCGCGCTCGAGACGCACCACGCGGTCGGCGAGATCCGACGCGGCGGTGCAGCCGGGCACCCTGGCGATAGCGGCTTTCCATTGCTCGCGCTCCGTGACGACGGCGCGGTCCGACGTCGCCGCCGCCTCCATCTCCTTAGCCCTGGTCTCCGCGCGTGCCGCCCTGGCCTCCGCGGACGCGGCGCGTTCCTCCGCCGCGGTCGCCGCCGATGCGCGAGCCTCCAGGCCCTTGGCCTTCTTGACGAGCTCGGCGTCCCTCTTGGCGGCGTCGCGCATGGCGGAGAGGGAGAGTTCCAACTCCTGGACCCTCGCGCCGACACCCGCGGCGGCTCCCCCCATGGACGCAGCCTCGGCCCTCGCCTGGGCCGCAGCCGCGCGCTCCTCGCTCACGGTCCTCTCTGCCTCGGCGACCATGGCCTCCATCTCTCCGAAGGCCTTCTCGCTCTGCGCCAGGCGCTGCTCGAGCTCAACCTTGACGGACTCGGCGGTTGCGTTTGCGAGCTTCGCCTCCCTGAGGTTGGCGTCAGACTCAGCCGCCTCAGCCTCCAGCTCAGCGATCCTCCGAAGAAGCTCCGCAGCCTTACCCGCATCCTTAGCGCCCGATGCGGCGTAAGATTCCATCGCCGAAGCCTCCGCAGCCTTCGCGGTCGCCTCGCGCTCGGCCCTTTCGCTCTCCAGCGCGGCGCACCTCGAGTTTGCACCCGCCAGCTCAGCCTCGAGCTCGGCGGCTCGGACGGCGGCTGATTCGAGCGCCGAGTCGTGCGCGGCGGACGTCGCGGCCTTCTCCTCGACGTATACCTTCCTCTGACGCTCCATCTCGTCCTTCGCCGCCTTCCATCGGGCGCACTCAGCCTCGGCCCTCGCCTTGGCCTCCTCGGCGTCTGCGAGAGATTTGGCCACCGCCTCGTTGTCCCTCTGGAGAGCGACGAGCTTCTCGCCCCTCGCCTCGAACTCCCGGATCAGATCGGACCTCACCAGGTTGACACTCTCGTACGAGTTGACCAGGTCGGCGTCCAGGTCACCGGGCCTGACCCTGACGCCACCCTGGATCTCCTGCAGCGGGGACGCGAGCTCGGCGGCGATGGCGCGTGCGTCAAGTCCCCGCCCCGGCGATTGCGCGTGCATCATCGAGGGGATGGGGACGGTGGCGTCCTCGTCCTCGTCCGTCTCGTCCGCGATGGGATGTGGAGTGAGCCGGGGCGGGGGCGGGGGCATGTCCTCGGACGACGGCGATCTCGGGGACTTGGCCGCGGACTTCCTCGCCGCCGACGCCGGGGACTTGGACTTTGTCTTTGCCCGCGACGGGGACTCGGCGGGCTTCGTCGCCGCGGGCGATTTCTTGGCCGAGGACGTCTTGGCGGGCGACTTCTTGGCGGCTGGCGTAGTCTTGGGAGCGGCGGCGGCTGCGGCGGTGGACGCGCGTCGGGTCGAGCGCCCCGTCGTCATGGCAACGACGTTCTCGGAGGTGAGCACCGGGCCCGAATCGGTCCTCCTGCGCTTCGTCGTCGCGGGCTTCTCGGCCGCGACGGGTGCGGCGGACGCGGCGCTCCTCCGGCGACTTGACGTCTTGGTGGCGGTGCTGCCCTTGGTTTGGTCCGAAGGCGTCGATGCCGTCTTCGCCACGGCCTGTCGTCACGAGGGTTGGGTGAGATTAGATTTTGAACGAGAAGGGACTTGCTGTGGGGACTGGACGCGCGGGGCTATCTCGCTTCACGGTTGGAAGATGGGGGACGCACCGTCTCCTCGGATGACATCGCCGCAGTCCCGCTGGAGTTGCGCGGGGACCGCCTCGGTGCGGGGCTCACCATCGTGAGGACCCCTCTACTCGAGGTGTTGTCTTGGGCCGTGTGTACCTGCTGGAGCCCGACGATGTTGGAAAAGTGAACGAACGTCCTCCCGATTTTTCGAAGTTGAAGTGGCGCAAATTAAACCTTGGATTTCTGGTTCCCGTTCACGAAAAAAATAACTCAAGAACGAAGGTTCGAACTCTCGTCAAATGAACTTATTTTTTCGCGAGCCGCCAGACCCTAAAACTGGCAAAAAGCCGGCGATTGACGCGCCGTCTCACCCTCTTTACGCGGCGCACGACGTACACGTCAGTGCCAACGAAGTACCGTTCGGTTCTTTGTTAATCAAACCCGACAACCATGGGTCGCATGCACACTCCCGGCAAGGGCATGAGCGGTTCCGCTCTGCCCTACAAGCGCTCCTCTCCCTCTTGGCTCAAGATCACCTCCCAGGAGGTGAACGACATCATCGCCAAGATGGCCAAGAAGGGCCTCACCCCTTCCCAGATTGGCGTGCTTCTCCGTGATAACCACGGCGTTGCCCAGGTGTCCTCCGTCACCAACTCCAAGATCCTCCGCATCCTGAAGGGCCAGGGCCTCGCGCCCACCCTCCCCGAGGATCTTTACTGCCTCATCAAGAAGGCTGTGTCCGTGCGCAAGCACATGGAGCGTAACCGCAAGGACATGGACTCCAAGTTCCGCCTCATTCTCATCGAGTCCCGCATCCACCGCCTGGCCCGCTACTACAAGCTCGCCAAGAAGCTCGCGCCCAACTGGAAGTACGACTCCGCCACCGCGTCGACCCTCGTTGCCTAAGCGACGATGGTTTCATTAGGTTTAGGGTCCGGCGTGTCCTTGAACCCAGGGGTGGTGTAGGGCTTTATTGGGTTTGGTCGCGCGCGGAGCGTGGCGATCGAGGGATTGAAAAACGAGTGGAACGTCGACCGGAGCGGCCGCGTGCGTCACCGAAAGGGACGCATGGGCCCGCTTCGTCGACTAGGGGTTGACCAGGGGTCGACCAGCGGAGGGGTTGGGAAAAAATCCCCTCCGCTCGCGGGCTGATCGCGTGAAAGCGGCAGCCAGCGCCGAGGTCCAGTAGGTTTACTAGCGAAACGTTTCAATCTCGATCTAAGCTAACCGTGCGTTCTTAACCGACGTCTCCGCGCGCCCCGTTCGCCTTGTGTCCACCTCTATCCCGCGTGAACCAAAAGAGAGCTTCCAAGACGCGCGCAGACTGAATCGCCATATGACCCCGAGGCGGGATTTTTTTATCTTTGCGCACGTCGAGGGGAGAGACTAGTTCAGATGGTGATGAATTTTGCATTACAGGCATCCTCGTGGACCCGCGCGCGCGGCCGATACCGCCCCTCTAAGGAACGGCGACCCCGCGAACGTTCGACCCGCACAGACGACAAATCAAGTTACAACTCCCGGCGCCTGGTGCTTGTTTTAATCGTCGCCCTCAGTGCGGCTCCTCAGCCTTGTGCACGAACCACTCGCTGCCGATCTTCACCGGGGGCTTGCCAGCCTCCACACGCCCCCAGTGAACGATGGTATCGTCATCCGGGTCGGTCGCACCCACCACCCGGTAGGGCATCGAGCTCGTCACCACCACGGGCGCCTCCTTCGTGCCGTTGGGCTGCTTGAGGAAGTCGTAGTGGTCGAAGAAGTCCTTCCCCTCAGCCGCAGCCTGGAGCTCCTGCAGCTCGAGACCGGTGGCGTGCTCCCAGTCGGTGGAGACCGGAGCCTTATCGCCCATCGCGCGCCTCGCCGCGTAGATCTGTCATCGAAGGAAAGGGAAGAAAGCGGTCAGCGGCGGGTCCAAGCAGCAGAGAAAAAACAGGCGAGGGGCTGACAGAGAGACGGTGTGCCAGCTGGGCCGGCCGTTGAGGGACCCGAGGAGGGGGGATTTGCAAACTCCCCCAGTCGAACGATCGGCGCGGGGAAGGCGCGGGGGGTCCGAGGCACGCGTCGAACGCGCGAAGGGAACACGAGAGACGATGCCCTAGGTGTCGACGGGCGCGTCGAAAACCGGGCGTCGTGCCCCCCCCGCGTAGAACCCGCGACCCCCCCGCGGAATAATCTTTCTTAGGGCACGTGCTGCGGATTTAGCCGGGGTGTCACACTCACCGGGGCGGCGGCGTTGCGGTGCATCGATTCCATGGGCGCGGCGGCAGGGCGCGCCATGGCGGCCCTGCACATCACTTGCGCGGCGCGACGCATCATTTCTGTCCTTCCTGGAGGCGCGTGAGCGTCACCCGAAGTGGGAGACGTGGGGCACAGACCAGATCGATAACTCGTAAAAATCTAATGCTTCGCGGACCCGTGAGAGCTTGAAAAAAGTTGGAGGTCGGCAGTGACGAGAGAGCGACGAGGCTGGAGACATGGCGGTGCTCTTTTTGTGGATCCTCGCCTTCCTGGTGTTGGGCGCGGTGATGGGGATCAATCTCTACGCCCTCATATGCCTGTCGGACCTGCAGGCTGACCTGATAAACCCCCACGACTGCGCGGGTCGAATCAACAAATTGGTGATGCCCGAGATCATCGCGCACGCCGCCGCGGCCGGGTTGATGCTGCTGTGCGGCTCGTGGAGCATGGTCCTGGTGAACGGACCGCTCATCGCCTGGCACGTGAGGCAGATCGGCAGGAACCAGCACCTCGCGGACGTGACGGAGATATTCAACCACCTGGACAAGGAGAAGAGCGTGCGCATGGGCAAGGCGATGCTGTACGCGCTGGTGTTCCTGACAGCCGCGTACAGGGGCACGGAGAGGGGGGTGAACATGTTCCTCGACCCGGAGGAGAAGGCGAAGATGGCCGAGTTCTTCAAGGATGCGGTGGCGTCCTCGGTGCACCACTTCTGAGCGTCTTTCACCGTAGCGGCGGGGAGGAAGAGAGGGTTCTAGAGGAGGCGCCGTGGCGGTGAAGACGACGCCAACTGAGGGAGACGCGAACCGGCAAACCGTATCATAGGCAAAGAATCGTAATATTAGACATCGTAAAGTACGCTACACCACATATCGCCATCACCTGCCGGACGCCGAGTCCGGGTCGTTCCTGGTCTTGACGAGGCCGTAGACGGAGGAGAACAGGAGGAACCCGATGACGATTGGGGAGTACGCCGGGTAGAGCGTCTCGGTGACCCAGTTGTCCACGTTCTCCGGGAGGATGCCGAAGGCGGAGACGGCCAGGAACAGGCCCGCACCGAAGATGACGACGATGTAGGCGAAGAGGAAGAGGATGTACGCCTCCTCGGACGCGGACTGCAGGGTGACGGGCGCGGTGCCCTTGGCGGCTTCGATGGCCATGCCCTCCACCTTGATCTTCGCGCGCTTCGTCTTGGAACCGTCGCGGCGTGGGCGGATCTTCTTCTTGGGCTCGAACGCGAACTCGGGCTCCCCGGCGGCGGGCGCGGACGCCGCCGCGGGCTCGTCGTCGGCGGCCCTCGCGACGACCGAGCGCGCGCGATCGTCGTCTCCGATGAGGCGCATCGACCTCGCCGCGGGCCGGCCACCCGCCACGGACGGCGCCCTCGCGACCGTCATCCTGCTCGCCCCGACGGCGACGCGCCCCACGGACCTCACGGGCACGGCCGCGGTCCTTCCCATCACAGCGAACATGGCTCCTCACGTACTCTCTTCTCTACACCGACGTCCCGCTGATGCCCACTTTCCTCTCCTTCGAGATGGAAGCTTCGCCTCTTAGTGGCGACCTTCTTCCGCTGGTTAAACGTCGATTCGACTCGGCGTCGCTGCGTGCGGCGCGTGTGCTCGAACCTGGCGTGTGCGTGCTGGGTCTCGCCGGACCGATGCGCGCGTCTCGTGTGTTCTCCGAGGCGGGTTGAGGATAAAAACCGTCGACGTCGAGTGAGATCGGGCTGAGAGTCCTGATTGGTCAGACTCTCTCTGGCAGGGCATTTAGACTGGAGAGAGGGGCCGTGGAAAAGGCCGTGCAAGGCGATTCTGTTCTTACGCCCTGTGCCGGGGTCCCAGAGCGCGCGATACTCGACGGCGCGCGGTTTCCACGCGCACAAAGTCGCCGCGAGTACCTTTCCGCGCTATAGTCCGCGCGCGAGGTCGGGCCGCACTCGCGCTGCGTCGTGAACTCGAGTATTGATACGCAACGCCGGGCTGCAATTCGCCCTTGAACACTGGGACTGGCAAGATGGGCGAGGCTGGCGCGACAGTGCCTGTTTCTCCCGGCGCCAGCGCGGGGACCGCGGACGCCGCGAACGACGGAAACGCCGCGAACGACGACCTCGCGCATGATATCAAACCGTCCGAGCTCCTGCAGTGGCTCAGGTGCGTCATCGTCCCCGCGACGCGCGAGGAAAGCGCGCTTCGGCGGTGCCCATATTTCTCCAACCGTGCGCCGGTGACGGGTCAAGCAGCTTCCAACACCGCCCACGCCCTTCGTTCGACCCACTCTCGCGCGCGCGATCCGCTCACGCGCCCCTTCCGCACCCCTCTCCTCGCAGGTCGGTCGCGTTACGCACCGGTAGGCAGCCCGTGAGCGCCGGCGGGGTCACCGGGGTGAGTCTCGAGCGCGCGCGACGCGCCCCCCCCCGCGCCCAGTATTCAAAAAAACCCCTAAAACGTGGCGGCCGGGAGGATATTTTCCGTTCGTCCTTGAGCCCTTCTCCTGACCTCCGCTCCCTTCCTTTCCACGCGTTCAGGGTGACTCCGAGGAGGTGAATTGCATCGTACTCGACAGGTACAGGGTCGCCACGGCGGTGGTCCGCATGCAGCCCCGACGCGGCGCGCGCGGCGGCGGCGGCGGTAGCGCCCGCGCTCGAGCCGCGGCTTGGAACTTCCTCGGCGGCAAGGCGACGGTGACGAAGCCCTCCGTGATCCGCGTCGGTCAGCAGTACCAGGCGGAGGTGCCCGCGTGGCACGGGCCGGTACCCCTGGACGGGTCGGTGCCGGTGACGACGGGGACGATCGACCTCACCGCGGACACGTCGGCGCTCCCTGAGAAGGAGGTGACGGTGTACGGCGTGCCCGTGCCGAAGAGCAAAAGGGTGGACGCCAAGCGGGAGAAGGAGGAGGCGGAGCGGCTCAAGGTGGCGCGCGAATTGCAGGAGGCGGAGCGGGCGAAGCGCGAGAGGATGAAAGAGATCGCGGAGGAGATGAAGAAGGTGGAGACCGAGCCCGAGCGGGCCGAGCGGCTGGGCGGTATCAGGGTCTGGCCCCCGGAGGGCGTGGCCAGGAGGACGTACGCCGCGGGTGGGTCCATGTCAACCCTGCAGAGCCTGTCCGCATCCGCAGGGTCCGTCGGTACCCCACTCGCGCTGCCGTCTACACTCGCGCTGCCGTCCACGTCCGAGGACAAGAGGAAGGCGTCGGAGATATCTGAGGGCGACGCGGACGACCCGTCAAAGCGCGCCAGGACCGACGAACCCGAGGGCGGCTTCATCGACGGCATCAAGAGCGTGCTCGCGGAGGGATCTTTGGCGGTGATTCGCGCCGCCGCCGCCGCGCGTGCCGCCGCCGCCGCTGCCCGCGCGCTGGCGTCGTCTAAGCTCTCACCCCGCAAGTCCGGCGCTAGGGACCTGTCCAAGCCGGATGATTCGGACGACGAGGGGGACAACGTCAAGGCTGCGCTGGTCCGCGCGGCTCAGGCCCGGGCCGATGCCGACGTGGCCGGAGCCAACGCCGCGCGCCTCGTCCTCGACACCATGATGGCCACCCCACACGTCGAGCCGGAGAAGAAGACCGGTGTTCTGTGGGAGGAACCCACCGAGGTTCCCAAGCCCAAGCGCCCGACCGCGGAGGAGGTTGCGGCGAAGCGGTCCAAGCTGGACGAGAAGCTGCGCAGGAGGCGGTCCAGCCCCGCGCTGTTGGGACTGGAGAAGATGGGGATCGGCAGCGCGGACGCCCGGGGATGGACCGCGATGCAGGCGAGTGCTTTCGAGGAACAGATGGTTGCGCACAAGTACAACCTGTTTGCCGTGTCCAGGATGGGTCAGAAGAAGCCCCCGAAGAAGAAGACCAGCCCGGAGAAGGAGATGCTGAAGGAGGGTAACGAGTTCCTGGGCAAGGACAAGGAGAACGACAAGGCTGGGGACAACAAGGTGGACGAGGAAAAGACCGAGGAGAAGCAGGCCGAGGAGAAGCAGGCCGAGAAGAAGCAGACCGATGAGAATCAGACCGATGAGAAGAAGGAGGAGCAGCCCGGTACCGGCGATGAGGTGGACGACGTGCCGTGCCTCAAGTGCGGCGAGACGGACGGCGAGCCGGATTTCGTGCTCTGCGACGGGTGCCCCAAAGGTGGACACTACCAGTGCCTCGGTCTCCTTGGTGTGCCCGATGGGGACTGGTTCTGCACCGACTGCGTCAGGGACAAGGAGACACACCTGTCCCCGGGGCGCAAGGTTCCCCCCGCCGACGACTTCGACGAAGAACCCCTGGACGAGAGGCTCAAGGGCAAGACGCTGCACGACATGGTGGACTACTACTACAACAACTGGCTCACCAGGCCCCACTCCAGGGACGACGACGACGACAGGTCCGTGTGCGACGACGACGAGCACCCCCTAGGCGCGCTGCCCGCCAAGCGTAAGGTGACCATGTCCGCCAAGCTGGCTCGGACCATGAGCCAGGAGAAGGAGCTGGCGCGGCTCGGCATCGGCGACTCCCCCGCGAAAAAGTCTGCGCCGAAGCCCAAGACGGTTGACCACAAGAAGGACGCCGAGCGCGCGTCGAAGAAGACGGACGAACTGCTCAAGTTTGTGCAGAAGTCGGCGAGGAACCCGAGGAAGACGGCGAAGACCCTGGCGCCTTCCACGCTGTCGAGCAAGCAGGCGTTGGTCAGGCGTTGGCGGCGTGTCATGATGACCTCCGAGGCGGGTGACGGCGCCGGCGAGGAGGTCAAGGCTGAGCTGGCCAAGAAGAAATCGGAGTGCGTCGAGGAGACGCTGACACGGACGTTCGCGAACCCGCAGTACCCGAAAGCGGAGATTGCGTTCTCGGACGTTACCGCGTGATGTGAACGGATGGACGATACGATTTGTTGAGGGACAACGAGCCCCTCGCACCATTTTTATGTTGATTATTCTCGTTAAACGTTTCGTCTGCGTTCTAAATTGGACGTCCGCTCATCCTCTCCGCAGCTTGCCCGTCTTGTTCATCTCGCGCATCCTCTCCGAAATTCTCGCAGCCTCCCTCATCCCTGACAGGAACGCGCCGTGCATGGTCGCCGGGTGCCGCCGCATGGTTGCCTCCCCCGCAAAGTACAGCCCGTCGCCAACCGGCTCGGCCAAGGCGTCGTAATCCTCCCCCGTCGCGCCCACGCTGATGTTCGAATAGGACCCGTACGCAAACTCATCGGATCCCCAGCACGCGCACTTGGAGTCTATCGGGTCCGGGATCGTCACGCCCTGCCTCTCGTAGATATCCTTGAGCACCTGCATGGTATCCTCCACCGCGCTTGCGTGGCCGTCTCTCTCAAACTCCATCGCGGCTTCGCCCGATACCAGCGCGATGAGCACCGCCCCGCCGCTCAGGTTGTGTTCGTCCGTCTTGGCGTAGTTGTAGAACATGAAGTACCTGCCACGTCGCTGTCTGTCCCCCTTGGCGACGTACCCGAACGTGTCCACGCTCGTGTCCCAAAACGGCTTGGGGAAGAGCAGGATCACCTTGTCGAGGACGCCAAAGCCCAGCGCTCCAATCGCCCGGGTCTTTCGCTCGGGAAGCGGTGGCTCGAAACTGACGCTCCCCTTCTTGAGCACGCCGAGCGGGACGGTGACGAGCGCCGCGTCCGCGCGAAACTCCCGACCGTTCTTGCACGTCACCACCACGCCGTCGTGCCGCCCCTCAGTTTTATTCTGGTACTCGACGTTGGTCACCGCGTGCCCGTAAAATATTGGCAGCTCACGCGCCATGGCGGACACCAGCCGGACGTTACCCCCCGGGAGCCACACGTGGTCTCCGTCAAAATCGTACGGGTCGTCCTGGTCCCACTGCCCGAGCGAGAGGACCTCGAGGCGATCGGCGTTGGCGAACTCGAGGTTGGCCAGGTGCCAGTTGAAGAGATCCGTCTCAATCTGCGGCTTGTTCTCTTCCCTCGCCTTCTGCGCCCACGTCCATTCCAGCTCCTTACCGAGAGAGAGGTGATCGGCACCGTGCTCGTCCGTCTCCGTGAGCTCGTTCCTTTTCTCTCCAACCTCGTTCATGCAGTCCTCAAACTCCCGAAACACCCTCTTGTCCACCTCGGCGTCCACCGGCTCTCCACCCTCCAAATACAGCGGGCACTTGTCCCTGATCTTCCAGAAGGGCAGCGCCATCTGCTTGGCGATGACCGCGACGGGGTTACCGTCGGCGCCGGTCAGCACGCTACCGCCCATCTCGCACGCGGCGACCACCTTCTCGTCGGTCTCCGGGTCGACGCCCTCGAGCCGCTCCGTCCACACCCTCCCGCCGGCCCTGTCCCTGGCCTCTATGACGACGCACCTGTGCCCGAGGTTTTGCAGCTGCCTCGCCGCGGCTAAACCCGCGAACCCGGCTCCGATGACAACCACGGTCCCGCGGGACTCGCCCGGCGCGGGGTAGTTCCCCGTGAAACCCACGCCGAAGTTGATGTACCCCTGCACAGTCAGGAACCTGTGCGCGCAGTGCACGACGGCGCGGTGCTTGGGCATGAACCAGGAGCACGCCTGCTCCACGGACACGAACACGTTGGGGTTGGCCCTCCACCGGCACAACACGTTGTTCCGAACGGTGATGTACACGCCGAGGTCGGCGCCGGGGAAGAGAAAGTTGAGCTCGAACGGTTCGATGGAGTCGTAAAGTCCGAGCGTGTGAGCAATCTTTCTTTCATCCGCATCGTCCATGTTGTACGCGGCGTTGGCCCTCGTCTTGTCCAGGTTAAGGTGGACCGTGGGCGGGGGTACCCCGAGGCCCACGTCGAGGTTGACCTGCTCCCCCGGTCCGCCCGGGATCTTCCCCTGCATCCTGCTCCACTTAGCGGACCACTCGCGGTTATTCGCGATGGCGTCCTTCACCAGCCCCAAGCTGCGGCCGTGCTGGGCGAACTCGTACTCCAGCAGGCACCTCTCGTAGTTCTGACGCATCTGGTACCCCGCGCTGGTCTGTCCGGAGAGGTCGTGGCCCAGCGTGGCGCAGACCTCTTTCCATCGCCGCGCATCGCACACTTCCTTGTACCCGCCCCTGGCGACAACCTCCCTGTAGACGTGCCCGAGGTCGAGCGGATTCCTGCAAAACCTGGGCACCACCAGGGCTCGCCCGTCCAGCTTCTCCTGGAAAAACATCCGGAGCTCGACCACGAACGGGTCGTCGTCGCCGTGCTGTCCATTCTGCGGCCCATCGTCCAGCCTCGGGCGCTTGTCGTTGGGGGATGATTCCAGCAGTTTCTGCGAGGGGATACGCACCCTCCGGGAACCTCCCGGATCTGCGACGTCGCCGTCGACCGCCTGGGGCGTGATACGCCTCGGCGCCTTCGCGACTAATTCTCCGTTGACCCCCGCATTCACCGGAATGGTCATATCGCCGCCGTGCCCCCGCCCGAGCCTCGCCCCTGCTCTGCGACGAAAAAGCAACGAGATTTCTGTTGTGGCGATGTGGCGATTTGAAAAGTTCAGATGGGTAACGAAGCGTCAAAGCCACTCTTCAGGACGCGACAAGCGCCCCGCTCGACGGTCTAAGTACAGTCGGTCGATCGAGTCACCCCAGGGACGTTTCTTTACGATCGAGAGTCGATACGGTGAGTCCCCGAGCGCCTTCCTGCTACGCTTATCCCGCCGCCATCGCCAGATCCAGGCCGTTGAGTTTCTCCCGCCCGGCTTGATTCTTGATTCCTCGCCGCCACTCCTCACGTGTGCTAATATCCATCCCATCTTTCCGCGTATAGAGTGAACGATGACGTTCCAGATTTTCGTCGGCGGTGAGCGCGTCAACAGCGATTTCATCACGTCGACTCCCGCGTGGTCTTCCCAGCAGGTGAGCCTCCCAGCCGTCAGGTTTTCACCCGCCTCCAACCACAGCTGTGTGGAGGGGTGCATCGAATCTCTCAGAAGAACTGCTCACTGACCCGCCTCGCATCCCTCTTCGATCCTCGCAGGCGAGCAAATCCCGCAAGCGATGCAGCGACGACGCGGACGAGGCCGCGATGAGCGCGGCGAACTCGAAGCGTCAGCAATCGTCTCCGCTCGGGTCGATGACCAACCTGTTGGCATCTGAGCAGTAGTTTTATTGAAGTGAGGCGACAGGCTCTGGGTCAGGGTACTGGCTCTGGGCGATGGGCCCAGACGCAATGAGGAGGACGGGCCGCGCGCGACGGGAATATCGCGGCAGGCTCGACACGATAGGAACGATTCATTTAGGTCCGAACAGGGCAGGCATTGGGCAGCCGGAGGCTGCCAACACATAGCTTCAGGAGTTAGCAGTTCGAGAAAAAACTCTCGTATTCAGAAGATCTCTCGTCACCGTCTTCACACCAAGGGAAGCGGGATGTCCGCTGCTACAACTTCTCGTGGGCCGTGCGCGGTGGCATCGACGTCCGAGTCGGTGTCACGGGATCGCGCGCGTCGTATCGCCTGTAGCAGGAGGACCGAACGCGGGGCTCATCCGAGGCGTGCCACTGGGAGTCGAGCCCAGGTGTCCACGGCCGCCTCGACGTTCTCCTCGCTCCCTGTGCTGCACCTTCCCGATAAGGACTGCACGCCCGAGGAGGAAACGGCGTTCTGCGGTCGACTGAGGGACATATGCCACACCGTGGGCTTCTTCTACGTCATTAACCACGGCATAGATGCGTCGACCACCGCCGATGCGATGAATTCGTCACGCGCCTTCTTCGCCCTCCCTCACGACGTCAAGCAGGGAATCGCCAACATCAACTCACCGGCGTTCAGAGGATACGTCCGCCTGGGCGCGGAGAACACCGCGGGCAGGCCGGACTGGAGGGAACAGATCGAGATGGGGGTGGAGGCGGACGCACCACACGGCGGTGTGGGCGGAAACATCTACGACGTGCTCGTCGGTCCGAACCAGTGGCCGGACGAGACCCAATGTCCGGGGTTTAAGACGTCGATGACCTCGTTCCTGGACGATATGGCGACACTGTCCGCGCGTCTCATGGAGCTCCTGGCGGTCAGCCTGGACATGCCGCGGGACTATTTCGAGGACGACTTCCGCGGTAGACCAAACGTGCAGGCAAAAATCGCGTTGTGCCCGCCCGCGCCCGAGGGTTCGCGGGATCCGTCCTTCGGCGTGGGCGCGCACACCGACAGCGGGTACCTGTCGCTGCTGCTGCAGGACGACGTGGGCGGACTGCAGGTTCAGAACGGGGACGGGACGTGGGTCGACGCGGACCCGGTGGACGGCGCGATCGTGGTCAACCTCGGGGAGATGATGCAGCTCAAGACGCGGGGGTACTATCTCGCGACGCCGCACAGGGTGGTGTCGAAGGCGTCGCCGTCGCCGTCGCGGCTGAGCGTTCCGTACTTTTGGAATCCACGTCTGGATGCGGTGATCGAACCGATGGAGAGTCTTCCGGCGACGCTGACGTGGCTCAGGCGAGAGCCCGAGGCCGTCGCCGAGACGGGGTCGCACGGGAAGGGAGGGAACAGACTCATCGGGGAGTACGGGGCGAATGCTCTGAAGTCTCTGGCTAGGTCACACCCCGAGGTGATGGCGCGTCACCACCCGGACTTGGAGGTGAAGCCGGACGGGTCCGTGGTGCGACGCGAGTGTTCGTGATTAGGTACCACCTTCGCATTAGATTAGATAGCAATGGACACGCGCGTTCACTTCTCCTCCGTGGGCACGCGCTGCGCCAACTCCACCTTCACCTTATCGTCCTCGACGGTCATGCCCACCGTCACCACCGGAGCATCGCCCTCGTTCGCCTGGGAAGGAGGAACCGCCGCCGCCGCGGGCCTCTTCGGTTGTTTCGGCTGTTTCGGCTGTTTCGGCTTCGCGGGTTTGGGTGCCTTGTGCTCGGTGTTGACCCCCGACATCGCCTTGTCCAGCCCATCCATGAGAACCGCCCTCACCGCGTCGCACGCCTTGGTCCACGTCCCCTTGCTCTCCAGCTCCGTCGTCTCCTCGCCCCCGAACCTGGTCAGCACGTGGTCGTACACCTCGACCCCACCCTTGGGCCGACCGATACCGAACTTGAGCCGCGCGAACACCTTATCGCCGCACACCTCGTCTATGATGTTGCGTATGCCGTTGTGCCCGCCGTGCCCCCCCTTACCCTTGAGCTTGATCGCGCCCACTGCCGTGTCCAGGTCGTCGTACACCACCAGCAGGTTCGAGTTGGGAATCTTATACCATCGGCACAGCGACCGGACCGACTCCCCACTTAGGTTCATGTACGTCTGGGGCTTAGCGAGGAGCACGGGGACCCCCGCGATCTTACCGACGCCAACTTTGGCGCGGTGCCTCGACGCGTCCGTCCACGATATACCCTCAGTCCGCGCCAGGATGTCCAGGACGTCGAACCCGGCGTTGTGCCTGGTGCCCTCGAAGCGCGATCCGGGGTTGCCCAAACCGACGAGGAGCCAGCGGCCCGCCTCGGACCCGCCCGACCCGTGGCCGCGCACCTTCTCTATCAGCCGCATCGGTGCGGTCACCACCTTGCGGACCACCGCGAGCAGGCCCATGGGCGCCGTCGCGCGAGTGGTGAAGCGGTGAAGGTGAGTGCCGTCTTTGTAGTCTATAAAAACTATTGTCGTGTCCGCCGACACAAGATGGGCGCGCTGCTGTCCGCTCCGAAGGGTCGGGAATCAAAGTCCGGCCCGACATCCGGCGTCGTCAACCCGCAACACGCCTTAGCCTTACACTCGGATGTCGTCGTGGACCTGAACGACCCTGAGGTGGCATCGGCGGCGAGGGATTACCAGGCGCGTGTGACGCCCTACACCGACGACGACGCCGCATGGATCTCTTCCAACCAGGGAGCGAAGAAGTTGGATGCGAACGTGAGGATCGTCGGCGTTGGATACAGGAATCCAGATACCGGGCATCCGGTGGTGCTGGTCACCTATCCCCTGCGAGTCGCGGCCGACAGGTCCAGAGCGGACAAGAAAGGGTATAGTACGCACAAGTGGAGCAGCAGGAAAGCCTCCCAACCGGTGCCGTGGCCAAACACGTTCTGGCTCGTGTGCCCGGATGTGGCCACCGCCGTGGGTACCTTGGAGCACGCGGGGCTGGTGCGTGACTTCCACAACAAGTTCGTCGTGGGTCACGAGACGTACGACCCAGTCTCGGCGGCTAAGTTTGCGAGACAACACGCGAGGTACGCCGCGTACCGGTGGAGCTTACTCACCGAGGAGGATCGTTTGTACTGCGTTCAGGAGGGATACGACGCGGTGTTGAGGGACTGCGGCGTCGGGGGTTTGAGGTTCGTGAACCAGGTCAAGTGTCTGCACCTTCAGTACGGGCACTACCTGGCGAGCGGCGGTGATAACGTGGCGGGGGAGTGGACGAGGGCGGAGCTCGACCGCGGAGGAGAGAGAGTCGTACTAGGTTCATGAATTATTACAGTTTGATTCCCGCCGCTCTGAGCTTGTCCGCGACGTACGTTGACTTTGCCTCCCTCGTGTCGCACTCGTCCAACTCGAACCAAGGCAACGTCACCACCCTCCGGTGCCTCTTACGTAGGAACATATCGCGAAGCTCCGTCGCGGTGGTCGGCCGGGTGACCCGGCCCTCCTCGCCGTCGGCTGAGATTTCATCCACAAAGTGCGTCGGTCCGTCAACCTCAACCACGCAGTCGTGCTCGGGGACGTACAGGTCCAGGGAGAAGTACTCGTCGTCGGTGAGGCACTCCATCTCGTGCCTCACCCCTAAGTCCGTCAACACATTCGCAACCTCGCGGTGGCCCATGGACACCTCCACCTCCTCGAAGGCGTTCCGCGTCCAGGCCTCCTCCGCGTCGGTGGCGAGCCACGGGGGGAAGTTCCTCGCGCCGTCCACGAGTGACGCGGCGTCCGGTCGATCCAGCACCGCCTCCACGTCCTTGCCCTTACCCATGGCACTCACACCGATGAGCTCCGTGTGTATCAGGTACGCGTGGAAGAAGTTACACCAGTTCACGTCGAGCATGGCGCGCGTGTCCAAGTCACCCGCCGCGCGCCACAGCTCCCCGTAGCACCTCGGCAGAGGGGCACCGCGCGTCGCCGCGAGGGATAGGAAGGACCACAGCGCGGTGGCCACTTGTCTCGCGTTCATGCTCGTCGCCACACGTCCCGCCGCGGTGTCCAACGCCCGGGCGCTCTCCTCGCACGGAACCTCACCCAGCCGAGCGTACGCGTACACCGCGTTGGCCACGTGCCCTGCGTCCATAGCCGGCTCGAGTGACACGACGGCTCGCTCCAACACCGCCCAGTTAACGTCCGTCGCGCGCCTGCCGCACACCGCGTAGCAGTACATGACGTTACTGAGGTGCGCCGGGTCCATGGCGGGGGCGCATCGCACCGCGGCCGACTCGAGCGCGCGCCAGGTGTCATCCCCGGATTGGGCGAGGAGACCCGTCCGCCTCGCGTCGTTCAGCGCGTACCCCATCATGACCCCCGCCACGTCACCCGCGGTCATCGTCGGCGCCAAGCGACGCTCAGCCTCCGCGAGTGACTCGAGGGTCTCGTCGCGCGGTACCAGACCGGGAGATAGGGTGGACAGCGCCCACGCCACGTTGCAAACGTCCCTGGCCGACATGGACCCGGCGAGTCGACGAGCGGTTCTCTCGAGCGATTCGGCGCACCGGTCCGAAGGCGGCGTCTCGAGCGTGGCGAAGGACCACCACGCCACCGCCTGGTCCCTGATCCCCAACGCGGGTTCAACCCTCTCGATCGCTCCCTCGAGGGCGCTCAGGGTCACCTCCGCGGGTAACCTGCCCGCGGTGGCGTACGACCAGAGCGCGTTGCCGATGCCCTGCGGCGTCATCGCATCCGCCGACCTCGCCGCCGCCAGGTCCAGCGCGCGCCACGTGTCATCCCCCAGCTCCCACCCCAACGTGGCGCACGACCACATCACGTTCGCGGTCTCCACCGCGTTCATCTCCCCGCGCCTCGCGGCCCTGACCACCGTCCGCTCGGTGGCGTCCCACGCCTCCACACCGGGTTGCCAACCGATCTTGGCAAAGCCCCACAGAAGATTAGCCGTCTCCACGCCGGACATTCCGTCCGCCACGGAGGGAAGCGCGCGCTCCAGCGAGGTTAACAGGTCGTACACGCCGGTCGATGTCATATCCACCGCGTCCGCGTCCACGGCGGCGGCGATGGAGTGAACGACACTCGCGTGCGCCCTCGGGTCCAGTTGACCGGACTCGCACATCGACCCGGCGCGTTTCACGAGCCGCACGTACGCCTCGTCGTCTCCGAACCGTACCGGCCTCATGTTCGCACCCCGGGCGCCGTTATCCCTCTGCGCCAACCTGGCGAGCCGGTGGAGCGCGGCCGCGACGTGTATGCGATCGAAATGGTCCACGTTATCGGCGACCAGGGCGAGTGCGTCCCTCACGGTTTTTGTGCGAACGATGGTCGCGGTGAGCGCGGTGGCCGGATCGTTCGCCCTTGGGTCCCTGTCCACGCCGAACATGACGTCGACGCACTTGCGGAGGCTGAAGTCTGTGGTGGTGCCGTCCTTACGCGTCGCCACGAACGAGCGGTACCCCTTGCTGGGGTGGAGCGACACCGCGAACGTGTCGACGCCGTCGCCAATCTTATCGACCGCGTCCGGGTGCCGCCCGAGTGCGTCGAGTAACACGGCGTGCACCTCCCCGTCGGTGGCCCAGTCGGTGTCCACCGGGGATTTCTCCAGCAGACGGTTGAAGAAGCGCATCGCGTCGTCGGGGGAACCGAAGGTGATGGCTCCGTCGCCCAAGGTCACCGACGGCCAGTCCCGCCTCGGAGCGCGACCGCCGCCCCTCGGAGTCCCTCTCCTCGCATTGGCATTGACGCCCCCTCTCCTCGACCCGTACCCTCCGCGACGCGCCGTGGACGACGATGGCGTCGAGGATGACGACGAGGACGAGGGCTCGCTCAGCGCCGCGCGGGTGGTCACCCGCGCGCGTCCAACCGCCGCCGATGACGCCAACGCGGTCGCCATGCCCACCTGAGTGAAGATTCAGAGCACACACCGACGGCCTTTGCCAAAAAACTCTCGGCGAAAATGGCACACCCGCGTGTGTCGATTATATGGTATGTTTAAACCCCCGATTACGGTTCGCGTTTTCCCGCTTTGTGGATCACTCGACGAGCGCTGTCCGCCTCTGGTTTCCGTGACTGAGGGTTCTGGGGCGCGGTTTAACTCGACGTTCCAGGTTCAAAGACAAAACAAGGCGCCAAGAGGAGCCAGTCTGATCGGCGCCCGCGTCGTCAGCAGCGAGACCCGCAGGCTAAAGCCCAGCGGCACATCGCTTGAAGGTCCGGTCGAGTTCGGTCGTCCACCTTCACTCATACGCGCTCGCCTCTCGGCGTCGATAGGTGAGTCTCGAGGGTCCAACACACGCGGGCGTCAACAGTTGCACAGCCCGAACCGAGATCGCGATCGGGCGCGTTTCGCGGTGTCCTCCGCGGCGCTCGATGGGCGCTAGACCTCGATGTTTACCCGCCTCGATCGTGACCGCGGCGATATTGGCCACTGGCGATCGATCCCGCGTCGCGAGATCGACCCGCGGGGATCACGGCGCGTCGATCACGGCGCCGTGATCACCTCGGGGTTTGAGTCGTTCTGGCCGGTTCGACTACGATTTCGCCGATCGTTCCCGTACCTCGTCACCGTCGCACGCCTTGGACGTCCTTTCAATCACGTAAACGACCCCCGATCCCGCATCGAACCGTCGCTGACGCCCTTCCCCCTCCCTTTTCCCGCGCGCGATCAGGCCCGCCTGTCGCGATGGCTGCGCAGGCTGTGATGGACCAGTTCACCAGCTTTGTCGAGGAGAACATCCGGTTCAGCCAGGAGGATTTCGCCATCCTCGGGCTGAACATGGTGATGTGCGTCTTCGTCTACTACTTCATGAGGCTGCTGAGGCTCCCGGACCACTCCTGGTACCTCACCCTCTACTCCTCCGGCGTCACGTCTTTCTTCGGCGTGTACTTCTTTTACCACCTGGTCAAAGACGGCTTCACCGCGGCGCTGAGCAACGAGCAGGACATCACGCGGTACCTCGCCATCTTCTTCATCGGGTACTGCATCATGGACCTCTCCATGGGCACCCTCCACTACGGCAGCCTGGTGACGTACGACGACGGATGGACTCACCACTTCCTCTACATCGTCATCCTGGCGTACCTGCTCCACAACAACATGACGCCGCTCTTCGCGGTGGCGCTCGTCGAGGAGCTGCCCATCATCCTGCTCTCCATCTTCGAGGTGCAGGATAAGCGCAGGCCCTCGCTGCTCTTCGGTGTGCTCTACTACATCACCCGCGTCGTGTTCCACACCGTGCTCATCTACAAGGCGTACCCCATGTCCAGGTTTGTCTTTGTGGGCGGCCTCGGCCTCCTCCTGTGGCACGTCGAGGTGTTCCAGGGATGGGTCCGCGGCTACCTCATGCGCTCGCACGGACGCCAGCGCATGAGCTTCAAGGCCAAGCTCGGCCTCATGTTCACCATGCTCGTCTCCCAGATTGGCACCCACGCCTTTGTCGCGTACGAGGTCATCGACCAGCTGCCCAGGGACGCCAACTTTGCGCCCATGGCTGCGCTCCACGGCCTCGTGTTTGTGTACTTTCTCTACCGCTTCGGCGCGGTGGTGCACGACGTGTACACCCAGAACTTCATCATGACCTCCATCGGCCGCAAGAAGATCATCTACAACATCTCCTGGGAGGATCCCGCCATCGACCACACCGTGATGCACATGAAGGAGGACGACGTCGTCCTGACCATCTCCTCCGCGGGGTGCAACGTGCTCGACTACCTGTGCGAGGGACCCAAGAAGATCATCGCCGTGGACATGAACTGGGCGCAGCTTCACGTGCTCGAGCTCAAGCTCGCGGGCATCCGATGCCTCACCTGGAAGCAGTTCTTTGCCATCTGGGGCCGCTCCGACTTCAAGGTGTTCACCGAGGTTTACAAGTCCAAGCTCCGTCCCCTCCTCGCCAAGGAGACGGCCGAGTTCTGGGACCAGAACACCAACCTCTTCCGCGACAACTTCATGTACGCGGGCACCTCCGGTCTGATGGCCAAGATCCTGTGCATGCCCCTCATCTGGTCCGGCGTGCGCGAGAAGGTGAAGAACCGCACCCCCATCGAGGGCAAGGGCGGCATCCTCTTCCAGCTCACCCTCAAGATCTGCTCCATCACCTCCCTGTGGTCCATCTTCGCCCCGCTCGGCGGCGTGCCCCTCGAGCAGCTCAACCTGCTCTCCCGCAACCCCCAGGTGTTCGTCGAGCGCCTCGTCGAGGTTCTCACCACCCGCATCTGGAAGCCCAACAACTACTTCTACTACGGGTACATCGTCGGCGAGTTCGCCCCCGACTGCTGCCCCCGCTACCTGGAGGAGAAGAACTTCGCCATCATGAAGCAGCGCGTGGACCGCGTGAAGGTTTTCTACGGCACCTGGGCGCAGGGTGCCGAGGCGGAGGGCCCCGGCTCCATCACCATCGCGTCCCTCCTCGACTCCATGGACTGGATGCCCCCCACCATGATCGCCGAGAACATCTCGAAGGTGATCGCCAACATGGACAGGAAGAAGGGCCGCGTCTTCTGGCGCTCCTTCGCCGACCGCGTGCACTCCCCCGTGCTCGCGCACATCAAGGCGGACCTCGTCGACACCTACGACCGCGTTGGCTGGTACCTCACCCAGTTCATCGGCCCCGTGCCCGAGCCCTACGACCCCGCCATGCTCGAGTGCACCGGCACCGACTCCAGGCCCGTCAACTCCTTCCTGGACGACGTCGCGGTCATGGCCGCGATGGCCAAGCAGGGCTTGGCCTCCAAGAAGGACGTCCGCGCCTTTTACAAGTCGCAGGGCAGCAGGTACGACGGGTTCCGCGAGGCGCTCCTGCCCGGCCGCGACTTGCTCATGCAGCACGCGGTGCCGTGGGTCAAGAGGCCGAAGACGTGGATCTCGGTCGGGTGCGGGACCGCGAGGGACATCGAGTTCGTCACGGGTCACGTCAAGGCGGCGGGTACCAAGGTGATCCTGGTGGACCTCTCCGACGCGCTCCTCGACATGGCTCGCCAGCGCGTCATCGACCTCGGCCTCCAAACCCAGGTGCAGCTCGTGGAGGGCGACATCAACGACCCCAAGATCAGGAAGAAGCTGCCCGAGGCTGACCTCGTGACGTGCTCCTACTGCCTCACCATGATCCCGAAGTGGAAGGATGCCCTGAAGAACATGCTCGGCCTGGTCAAGCCGGGCGGCAACCTCGCCCTCATCGACTTTGTCACCCGCGAGGGCAGGGAGAGCAACTGGGATCAGAAGCTCTACAAGTGGTGGTTCTCCATGGACGGCGTGTACTTCAACCGTGAACACGTCGACTGGCTTCGCGCGCAAAAGAGCCTGTCGACGATCTGGTACAGCGAGGAGGAGTCCAGGGTGCCTTACACCCCTTACACCCCGACGCATTACCTCTACGTCGGCGAGAAGGCCAAGTAAAGGGAATACTTGAGGGTCCACATTCTTTAACGACGCGTCGATTGATGACGGCTCGTCGATATTACGGGACGGGTTTCTTTTGGGATGCACGCGCTCAAGGCACGCGCAGGGGCGTATTGAGAGAGAGAGTTGGGGAGAGAGGGGCGGGGACGTTTGTCACGCGGCTGCGGACGATCCCGATCGCCGCCCCGGGCCATCGCCGGGCCTTCGCCGAGGAGGGCGAGCGAACGCGATTGGCTCGATGTCTGAAAGATACTGTAGAGTTCACTGCAGTGACGCGCTTTTTATAACAACCGCAATTTACTCGCGAGCACACCGCCTGTTGAGCGCTCGTTAGTTCCTATAACCTCGAGCAGAGGAAAAGGCGCCACACCGCCTGTCGAGCGCTCGTTAGTTCCTGTAACCTCGAGCAGAGGAAAAGGCGCCAAACCGAGCCGTTCTCGCATTTCGGCTCGGTTTTCGAATTCATCGGACGACAAAAAGCTGACTCGGAGATGCTCTTTCACGGTTCAATAGACCGTCTCTATCTTTGGCCGATGAACTTAGGGGGGCCGCAAAGATAAAATTTTGTCTTGTTTGAAAAATTTCACCAAACGTCGTCCACGAGTCCGGCTTTGATTGGAGGAACGACGGTTCATTCGTCGATAAAAATTTCCCACGTGCGCCCGAACCACAAGATTCCTCCAAAAAACTATAAGCTCCCTTCTACTACAGAAAAAAAGTTAAAACACCCTTCTCTAAAAAAGCACGTGTCCCTTTTCTGGGCTGGGCACACTAGACGCGCGCGAGCAGTAGGGTCGCGCGCTAGAACGATCGATAGTCGGGACCCCGGGACGGCCCGTATCGAGCGCCGATCTACCAATCCTAGCGGGTAGTCGGGACAGATGAGCGCGATGAGCTCGCTTAGCC
>Ga0115571_1000705_pt1 | contig 24815 bp, 27 predicted proteins | sample COGITO_mtgs_1205_FD_87293 | JGI IMG/M metagenome (GOLD analysis project Ga0115571, IMG submission 87293) | Pelagic marine microbial communities from North Sea - COGITO_mtgs_120531 | ecosystem: Environmental > Aquatic > Marine > Epipelagic | place: Germany:Helgoland, sampling site Kabeltonne...
AACTATGTTTTTATTTACAATAAAATCATTATTTTACATAACTACCAAAAAATACAACAGCACTGTTTTTGTTTTATATTATTTGTTAACAATTGAATATCTATATTTTTTCTACAAAACGGACAACATGGCTTTTTTTGCATTTCTAGTTGTGAATCATACCATTCTGTAATACATTTTAAATGAAATCTATGACTACAATGTAGCACTATAGACTTTTCCATTTGTATTAAACAAATAGAACATTCATTATCAGGGTATAAATCGTCTATAATAATTGGATTATTTATTTCACGGCATATTTTTTTATTAATATTAAAATTATTTTTACTCATTATAAAAAATAAATGTTATTAAATACCACTAATATCTACACTCTTTATTTATCAAAGCTCACACTCTATCCTCTTGAATAATAGATTCTTCATATTCACTAGATTCTACAAATTCACCACTACAATTTGGAACATCTATACCGACAGATTCTCCATATTGACTTACTACTTGTTCAGTGACATGACGAACATGAAAAGCATCATCATTTTCCATATCAATAACGTCAATATCCCCTGTTTGAACAACGACAGTTTTAATAACCACACTATTATGAATTTTTCTCCAACTACTAATCGTCATATAATTCATAAAAATCATCGACAAATAAAGCACATAATAAATAAAAGTATTAATAGAAATATCGCTACACTTTTCATATGACAATACATCAATATCACCAAGATTCATTTCATCAATTTCATCCATCAAGTCGCCAGTGATAAATTCTGTATTATTCACAAAGCAATATTCTTTTACGTATTGGCTAAAGTTACAAGCTCTACAAGAATCAAGATAATATTTGGACTTTTTCCCTAATTGTAGCATCATTGATATATTAAATGTTAACATTATACATTGTAAAAGTGCATATATAAACAAAATGACAACATTATTATATTTGATTGCAAACATCAGACAAAGATATGGAATTATGGGAATCATTAACAATGTAATAAAATAATAATCATCATATCCAGGCTGAAGTAATACAAAACAATAAAAAATAAATGAAACATACATAGAATATGACGACCATTTTCTCAAAACACGATATGGATTATTAACAAGTACACCATTAGCCACGAGAATCTCTGACATATTTTTTCTGTGATATTTATGAACTTTATAGTGCATTTTCTGTTTCTAATTTTTTTATACTTCCATTGTGCGATATGCCTATTTGAAATTTATGAGTATGATAACGATTAAAAATATCAAAATCTGTACAAAATACCAATTCGTAAGAAATAGTATTTAATAGTATATAAACGGGTTTAAATCTGTTACACACAATGCTCCTCGGGAGCCACCAACAAAATTTTCCTGTGACAGTTCCAATAGATATCACACCATCCAACTATAATACAGATAAAACATCACATACAGCATCAACACCAATACAAAATAGCGGAAATTTAAATAAATCACCGATGAATAAATCAACAGTGACTTTATCATCCAACCAAAATTACACAAAAGTTTCATCATCTATATCTATCTCACCATCCACTTCCACACAATCCACTTCCACATCACACACTTCCTCAACATCTATCTCACAACCATCTACTGTACGAGTCAAAGAAGGCATTCTCAAACAACGTTTTAAAAAAGCACTATCAAAAAATGACCGCATAATGCTTCAAAGATGTCTAGAATCCGGCTACAAACCATCAATGCAACAATGGATGACAATCATATCTCGTATGCATGTTTCGACTGCATTAACATGTGTCAAATTTGCAGAGCACCTCCAGAATCTCTGTGTCACAGCAGCCATTCGTCGTCAACATAAAAAATTATTCAAAGAAGTTGTTTCAAAAGTTGATATCATTCCCCGCTCACAAATTGATGTTTTGATGTCAGTTCCATCATATTATTTAAAGATATGTTTGAATCGTGGATTGGACCCAAACATTCCATTAAAAAATCGACGCTTACCATTAGAACACGCATGCTCACATTCTCGTATTGACCATATTCAAATATTACTTGACGATGAACGCACAACAGTCTCTTCGACAGTTTGTCGTTTTATGATTCGTCAACAAAAACAACAAAAATTCGCTGATAAAGCAATTACATTGTGTGATGACATTGTACCAAATATGATATTGGAAGCTATCGTTGCAAATGTGTCCACTGCATTGTGCTCGATTATTAATAAGATTGAATCGAAATATGAAAATAGTGAGAAATGGGAAGAAATTATACATATGTTAAGATGTCCCATTTCGCAAGATTATACGGCTGATTTAGTCAAAACACCGGTCAATGACCATTACTACGATAGAATGCAGCTTTTGACATGGGTTCGTGCAAAAGGAACTGACCCATTGACAAGAGAAAAGTTGTGCGAGTCTGATTTGTTATTGCGTTCTGAGTTTTTGCCAGAATATGCTAGTACATTGCAGAAAAAAATCCATGAATTGGAGTCTGATGTATAGATAATATTTAATTTTTTTTATTATATTTTTATTGTTACATGTATTATTATTATTTTTTAATCAGTATCTGAACTAATTTTTGGTATACTAAAAAATATATCATGCCATTTATTGTCTCCTATAATGTACTCACCGTATTCGACTGTTTCATCGTTGATTTCTTCGAATGGTGTACTCTGTCCAAATCTTACACAAAATCCATCAAGACATTTCGGTCCTTTGAGTACTGATATATTGCTCAATATTGGAAAAATTGGTCGTTCTAATTTTATCATCTTTGAAATATTATTAATGGTTCTGATACTATGTTTAGTTGATGGCACCATTTTATATTGACCACGTGCCCAATTATATATATTTACACCATATTTATTATCAGTAACATAAGTAAAATCTAAAAATCCTTGTTCTTTAAAAATATCTGTCATACAAGCAATTGCATATTTATAAAATGTTGAAGAATGATTACATTGCAACGACATATCCGATATTGTAGCTTTCATTAACTGTGGGTATTTTTTCATCACGCTATTCATTTTATGATTCATTCGCATAATAAAGCCAGGTTTTCTACACGTCACCACAGGATATACATCACCCGTCCCTTCTAAATGCAGAACAGGCAATTTATATTCACAAGCAAAGTTTGGCCATTTTTTATACAATTCATTCAAACTACAACTTCCATTTAATATTTTTGTTCTCCATGCATCTCGTGGATGTAATGCTGCCCAAATATGATTTCTATATGCAGCATCATATGTAATATATTTACTATGAGCTTCAGAATCGACTGCACCTTGTTCAATAGTAGGAACATATAGATGCAATAAAGCCGACATAGATTCCAACACATCCCCAGATTCAAAATCAGGCTTTACCCACTCAATTATTTCTTTACACTGTTGATATACTTCTCTGGCAAAATCTTCACAATCACCAGAAAAAGAGAGACCACCATCTGACGTTGGTTCTCTTGGTATTTCCCATCTTTCCGTACCACGTGGTTCAGGTGTCAATTGTACATCTGGAGTGTATGCAATATTTAAACGCGCATGGGTCGTCACAGCATCCGCTACCACCACTAAACATCGAATATGTCTTGATTTAACAATTCCATCTGTCATCATTTCATAAATATTCTGAATGAATGTACCTTTCGACATAGAGTTACGCGTAAGTGCTAGATGAAGTTTTTGCCGATGAGATTCGACTGCTTTGTCCAAATTGTCATCAATTGTTGTAGGTATCATACAAAAGGCACCCGATGGCATTGTCACACCTAAATGATTTCTATAATATGGCGAATGTACCAATTTCAACCCATCGACAATGCCAAACAAACCTTTCGAACCAAAACCTTCAATGTATGTCAAATTAGCTTCACTCGCTAATGACAACTGTTGAATGACAGATGTATCCTGTGCCAAATGTGTATCAAATAAACTTTCAGTTGGTATGAATTCATCACATAAATCGTGAAAAGCTATAGTAACTTGGCCGGTTTTTAAAGCCGGTTGACTCGATGAATCTTGAATATTCAATGTATAGGACTTACGTTTACATTGTGAAATGTCCACCACTGAGGAACCCAAATATTGACTAACTTTTTTACCATCGTCATTTAATCGTGAACAATATAATTGACATATAAATGCACAATCAGACTCACGATGTTTCAACGTTAATTTATGAACAATTTCTGGAGAATTGTCGTGATTTATTGTTATCATTGATGGGTGAGTATCATTTGACATATAAAAAATTGCAAAAGTATCATTAGCGACATGGCTGTGGAGTTCTAATACTCTGAAAATGACGTTTTCTTCGTTTTGTGGGACGTGTTTCTGTATTGAACTCTTCTTCGTTATATGGTGGGTAGTATCCGTCGTTGTAGCTATACTCGTCGTATCTGTCGTTATAGCTATCGGTGTATCTATCGGTGTTGCTACAGCCTTCATAGATATCGTTGTAATATGTAATATTTTCTATCTTATATACTCTCTGACTTTGATATCTATGATTCTGTTTAAGCCATAAATACCTTTTCCTTACTGAAACATTACTAAGGTCGAAATCAATAAAGTTCATTTCAATGAAAAATAATGACATGATGCGAATCGATGAATTGTATTCCAGCCAATCGACAATTTGTTGGTACCAGATTTTTGTACCTATTTGGTATGGGAATTGCATAGAACATTGCAGTAAATAGTGTAATGCTATTATCTCGCGATTGTTCAAAAATGAAATACGAACTGGTAAATTACTAGAACGAATTGACCAGGCTTCTAAATCATTATAATGGCAACGGCATGTTCTTCGAAACGAAACGAAATCGACCATATCCAAATATTTTGAAATACCGCGGTCTATCACTAGAGGTAAAGAGTTCAGTATTTCGTGAATTATCATATTTCGGACTCTGGTGGGTTATATCATAATATATTATTGATCGGTAATATGTGCTAAAGATTTGATTTTGTGAATTATGATTTTGATAATTATTTGATAATTATTCCTTTAGATTGATATGCCATATCAGATTTTTCTTTTTTGATGTTATTAATAAGGAGATAGTATAAAAGTCACTTGAATTTAATGAGTAAGTCATCGCTTTTATGTCTATACGATATAGATTTCATTCTGAAAAATCATTTGTGATATTTCCTTTGAATGGTCGGAAAGGAATATTTGTTAAACAATTAAGAGAGTATATAGAATTCCGAAGAAATATAAATGTAAATATTATAAATATTAGAACTCAATCACCATATTTAGATACAGAATGGTTACGTCGTAGCACTTGTGTAGTTGTAAAAAATTCAATTTGTGTGAAAAATAATTATAGAGAAACAAATTGTAAAGATTTAAATATAAACGGTCAAAATGTAAACACAAATATAAATTTTAAAAAAATAAAGGGTATTCCTAAAAATATTATAATTAATACTATTGATGATTTTGATAATAATCATTTGAAAGAAGTAATAGATGACATTGATATTCTTAAATGTGAAGGAGACGCCATTTTTACCATCAGTACAAACTTCCCATCTACTCACATCCATAAACAATAAATTATTGAAAAATTGGTAAAAATTGATGCGCTCTAACTTTATAAATATTGAAGCCGAATAATAATGAACATATAGACATGTAATCGATTATAAATATAGAATAAAAAATTTTTTGCCAGTTGATGACATCCAATTTACAAGCGAGAATCATTGTAAAACAAAACATAACAATGACACCAAAACTATCTTTGACAGTAGATATTGTTATAGGATATTCATTATAACGACGAATAGAAATAAATATGCTATCTATTAAACAACAGAAAGAAAATAATAGACATAACATTTCTATGTCGTTCATCAGTAATGGCATATTTGCAAATATGAAAAAAACAAATACACTTGTACAATCTTTAATATATTGACAAACTTGGAACACCAACATCCCCTTTTATAAATAATGTTTTTTATATATAGTTACATATATTCACTAATAAATAACAAATAAATCCGACTAGAAAACATTTTAGAATATAGTAGAACAAATATGATTTAAAATTATATGTTATTTAATATTTTAATTGAATTATTTTAATTTATGACTCAGACAACCATGGCTTGTGTTTTTCATATTCCATGTCCTTCAAGAATGCATTTTCACCATTACGTACACTACGACAACCAGGGTATACGTTTGGTCCCCAATGACCAGTATTCATAGAGATTTTACTAAAAGTTCTTTTATTTTTATCGAATGACATTTGATGTCCTTTGAAACAGATAGTGTTCAAATGGCGAACAGGAGCCAAAAAGTCGTTGTCATTACCGTAATTTTGTAATTGATTAAATCCCAACGCGGCTGCGTATTTGCTTGCATTTGGATAATGGTCCTTATTATCTTGTAAAGTAGAATTGCGAACATCTAAAACTTGATTAGAATATCGACCAGTAATATCCAACGGATTTTGGATTGCTGGGTAATTACCTTGTGGAATCCAGATTGGAACGATGTCTCTTGTAAAACCATCGTGTAATTCGTTTTTAAATGAATTTCCACCGTCACCACCGTCAAACATATTAGTACCCTCGCCAGAAACGTAAGATTGAGCAAAAATATCTTCGGCCAAAATGATATTCTTTGGTTGTTTTACTATCGATTTGTGATAAAAGGTATAGTGCCCGATATGAACCTTATGTATAACGTCATCCGTCAACATAAAGTCATGATGACCATGAGCAGTAAAACCAGTGTCTAAACCACCTTTCATCAAAATTGCAGAAGCCATATTATATGTTTGGAAAGGGCGCAACAACAATACAGTGCCTTTCTGTTTATTCACCCATTGCACAAAAAATTTTTCATTTTCTTTAGCATCTTCCTTAGTTTCGTATTTAATTAAATCAGCAAGAATTGCATTTTTAATAGCTTCGGTTTTAGCTTCTATGAAACTCATTCTTTCAAAATTATCAGTATCCATAGAATAAATATAGATGTCACGAGAGTTACCCTTACCGACATCATCTTGATTTGGGAACACAAAATATTCACCAATTTGTCGCTCACGAACTAACAAATCACGTGGCTCACCAATAAAATCAATATCGAAAGGACGAGTTTCGTACACTTTGCTACCACGGAAAGACAAAAGATTATCAGGACCTTTTTCAAGATTAGCAGAAGCACCAACACCTTTACGATAAAACTCAACTTCAGCAGATGGCACCATAGTCACATAAATGGACATTTTACTGGGCAGAATCCACACATTAGGCGAGACACCCTCATATTTCATTTGGTCCTTAAGCTCAGCATCAAGCAGATACAAACCACGTTCCTGCTTTTGAACAAGAGCCCAACGACGACGCTGTTGACGCAACAATTGACCAGGACGAGTCACAGTAGAACCATGTTGACGTTCCCATTCTTTATAATGATTTTTACTAGAAAGCAAAGCGTGGATAACACCATGATAAGCAGTCTCATTAACAGAATCAACGATTTGACGCAAATTCATCAAATAGTGTTGTCTACCTTGGTCGGTCTTGTAAAAGCCATGTTCAATAATGAAAGCCAAACCACGTCTAACCAAACGGTCTGAACGCGATTCTCTTTCAGCAGTGACATATCTTGGTACACCTTGATGTGGCTCGAGGTCCATCAAAGTTTTATTAAATCTAAAAATATCCCATTTGACGGAAAGGTCATCAGTTAATACCCATGGGAGTACTACACTGGTATACCATGCATCTTCTTCTGTAATGAGATAATCTAATACAGACTCTAAATGTTTATTTTTACCTTCGTATGCTTTGGGTAAATTGTATGTTTCGTGAGCAAATTTATCTTCCGCCAACATTTTTTGATATTGGGGTTCGACACTTCCAAAAAATGGCTTTAAGGCATGATTGGGTTGTCCATTTCCGACAGTTGAAAGGTTAGTTCTATCTTCGTATGGCATTTGAACATAGATATTGGGTCTTATATAGTACCTTTTCATTGTGGAAAAAAAACAAAACACTTTTTACATGGTTCAATTCTGTCTATTTAATAGGTATTTTGTCATAATTAATTCATCGGAATGGGTCAACTATATTCTAAACTGGAAGAATTTTGGATGTCTTTTCAAAAAGAGACGGGGATTTTAATCCTTGGGCTTGATAATGCTGGGAAAACTGCCGTACTTTATGCTCTTCAATTGGGTGAAGCATTGGAGTATACTGTGCCGACAATTGGTTTTAATGTCGAAACCGTCACAGTCGGAAACATGAATATTAAAATGTGGGATATTGGTGGTCAAACAAAATTGAGAGAATTGTGGCCACATTATTTTGAACAGGCTAATGGTGTTGTCTTTGTTGTTGATTCGAATGATATTGATAGAATGGATTTGGTGCGGGACGAGCTACATACGTTGATTTCTAATAAAGAATTGGTTGGGAAACCGTTCTTGATTTTGGCAAATAAACAGGATTTGCCATTGGCTATGAAGAAGGAAAATATGATAAAAAGATTAAGACTGGATACCGTTCATAGCTCTCAATGGCATATTATTGAATGTTGTGCCATTAAAAATAAAAAATTAAAGTATGGTTTTGAGTGGTTGGCTAATCATATTTAATATTGTAGTTGCTCATGTCACATACTTTAGGGAATATTGGTGAGTTGGGAGATATAAAACATATTGCTATTGAATAAAGAGTGTCATTGGTGATTTGTGGGAATCCTGTTAGTCGTCTTATGCGGATAATGTTGCGGATGTGTTCCTTCGTATGTTCTTCTAATGTTTCGGTGCTTAATTGAAAACAATAACAGGATATAGGACTTTCGAAATATGGATTGCAAGTCATCTTCATCGTTAATTTTATAGTTGAAATTATAAAAATGTATTGAGAGATGTTAAAATTATGTTAGGAAGAAATATATGTGTGTAACATTTTTAAAAATTTAATTTTTTATTGTATTGATGTACTATTGGGTCTAAAGCATACCAGAAATCAGGATTATCATTTGTCTCATACGTTGTTAAGAATTCTGTTTGTTGCTGTTTGAATTCTGATAAAAAATTACTGCTTTTTAACCATGTGTAGGTTTGGGGTTTTATGTGTTGGGGTTTTGTGCGGGATGGTGGTGGATATATACGGCTCAATGATGGGAAATAGGCTCGGTCGGATACTTTAAACATTGGTCCATAAACAGAAAGTAGAGTTTCGGGGGTCCATCCTGCATCACGATGAGCTACACATCCTGGACAACATAACATAAATTTTTCTTTGTGCCATAATCCTAGACACTCCTTGCAAAAATATTTGTCCATCTTATATCGGTTGATGTACTATTTATATAAGATAAAACTTAATCTTATTGGTCAAAATTTAGTTGTTTGTTGGCTTTGTCTTTGTCTCTGTTTGATACTCTGTTAAGCAGCTTTACCAATTTTTTATAACTTTCATCTTCTATTCAAAATGACAATTCTCATAGGAAATCTAAGATATAGTACAGTTGTCATTTTCCTCTTTGTCCGATTCATCGTCATCGTCATCGTCGGAATATTCATTTGATTTTCGTTTCTTATTTGATTTTCGTTTCTTATTCGATGTTCGTTCCTTATTTGATGTTTGCATGTTCTCTAATTCCTTCTTCTTATTTTCGAGAAATTTGTCTAAATATTTTACTTTCCACCAACTTTGAACTAAATGGGGGACTGATTGGCCTGTCTCGGCCTCATCTTCGATGACAGCTGCTAAATCCTCTATCGCTTTAATTTTTTTTAGTTGTTGTTTCGTCAAATCGCGCTTCCTCATTGATTTTATGATTTTATTCTCGTCTTCTTCTTTTTTCCTGGCTTCTTTTTCTGATACACGTCTTGAAATGGAGCTACCTTTCAAAATACTCTTTATGTTAGAACCAATGTATGATTCTTGGTCGTAATACGACCAATGACCGATTTCAATTTTTTTTAAAATGGCATCTCTTTCGTAGAGATACATCAGAAGTGCTCTTTTTTGTTGTACGGTGAAGTCTTTTTTCTCCAAAAAATCTCTTACTCGTTTGTAAGTATCCCAAAGGTTGTTGAGGTTAACTTTAAATCTTGATTTCTCCCATTGTTCATTCATCTTTTTTTTAAATTTTTTTTCTACTTTACGGTCATTATAATCTTCTATTTCTTGCATTTGACTTATGAAACCCGGCCAAAAGTCATCATCGTCAATATTGCTATAATCGAATCTTGGCTGCTCCTCTTCCGATGACCCCTCCTCTTCCTCCTCTTCCTCCTCTTCCTCCTCTTCCGAATATTCCTCCTCTTCCGATGACCCCTCCTCTTCCGAATATTCCTCCTCTTCCGAAGATTCCTCCTCTTCCTCCTCTTCCGAATATTCCTCCTCTTCCGATGACCCCTCATCTTCCGAATATTCCTCCTCTTCCGAAGATTCCTCCTCTTCCTCCTCTTCCGAATATTCCTCCTTTGTATGCTCCTGTTTTTTCTTTGGTTCCGCATTGACAAACGTAATAAATTGCGACATTTGATTTGAGATACTACTTTAAAAATACAACTTTAAATAGTGACATATTTTAATTTAGTATTACCTGACACGTAGTATCAAAAACTTTGGAAACAATATATGTCCAACACAACGACCCTTAACATCCAATTCAACACTATAAATTAAGAAAGATTCATAGTTATAGAATGCAAATATTTATAAAAACCCTCACTGGCAAAACCATCACACTCGATGTCGAACCAAGTGATACTATAGAAAACGTCAAAGCAAAAATACAAGACAAGGAAGGTGAACGGTACGCCTAGAAAAGCGCTTTGCCGTGTTTATCGAGGCTCTGACCACGGGAAAACAATTGTGGCCCTCCGGATGAACACAAGTTCATCCAACCCAAGCGCTAGTTTCTTCGGAAGCGAGACATGCTGAGGCGGGAAACTCCTTAGAGTTATAGCTACCCATTGTCCCTTGGAAACATTGGACAAGAACACGGTTAATGGCCGTCCCCAATGGTAACAACGCTATAAATTGGACAATCCGCCAGCTTATCATCTACGTCCGCCATGGTAATGGATATGATGAGGCCCCAACGACTGAACTCATGTCGGTTCCACATGACAGTTTAACCAACTCGATGGAGCTTAAGATACAGTCTAATCCCTCGTCCGAAAGGCAGGGTATTTGGTCTAAATGATACCACCAGACCAACAACGGCTCGACTAATGGGCCCTGTTGGCGTTAAAAGCGCCAGCAAGTCTTGCTATTAGCAAGGCGACGCCGCTCGAAGCGGGAACTTCCTTATAGCCCAACCTACCACCTTTACATGGAAACGTGTATGAGGGACCAGTGCTAATGCCACTTCTCGGGTAACAACGGTTGGGATTGGATAATCCGCAGTGTGACCACCTACGTACGTTATGATAAGTATATGGTGGCCCTTCAACGACTGAACGGTGGCGCGGTGGAGAAGCTTAATCAGCTTTGATGAAATCGCAAGGTACAGTCTATTCCCTCGCTGAAAGGCAGGGTATTTAGCATATTCGCAGGCAAACAACTTGAGAGTGGACGTTCCCTCTCAGACTATAATATTCAAAAGGAAAGTACTTTGCACCTTGTGCTTAGATTACGTGGTTAGAGCCTCTGAAACGTCATAGTTCTTGAGATAATTGCTTTAAAAAAATTACTTAAATACATACTTAAATAACAATCTAAATCTTACATTAAATGCTCTTCATTGTATCTACGAATAAGCTCTTGCTTGTCTTCTTCTTCATATTTGTCACTCTTCTCGTTATTTTCTGGGCCGTGTAATGGTTGAAGATTCTTATACCAACACACAATATTCTGATTTATGTGAATAGACAAGTCGAATGCTGCAAATGGTATGATATGGTCGATATGCCAGTAGTCACCCATATTGTCCCATGACATTTCATTTGTAAATTGATTTTCCAAGTAATTTTCTATGAATGGGAGTGAACATCCCGTTAACTTCATTGTACTTGCCGCTTTCGATTTTCCCTTTAATGCGGCGTGTAGTCTTGAACGTAGTTTGCATTTAATATTGTATTGGATGTCGGTTGCGTATCTTTCGCGTCTTCGTTTGTTATCTCGTTCATTAATGTGGTCACGGTTGGCCTCACGATATTCTGCTTTATATTCAGGATTGTCATCCCGCCATTGTTTATTGTATTCTTGTTTTTTATCTTTATTATTCGCGTACCATCTTTTCCAATTTCGTTTTCTTTTTTCGGGGTTTGCCAATGCATACGCCTTGGCTTTACTTTTTTCAGATTCCTTATTTTTTTGATACCATTGAGCTTTGTAAATTTTTTGACACGGGCGACATTGATTTTTATTTTTATTTAAAAGTTCAACGGGTTTATTTTCTTTACATTTGCTACACTGTTTAGACATGTTATTCTTAATATACAAATACAATACGTAATTTAATATAAAAATATGCCCAACTTAATTGTGGATTTTGCAATCAGTATTGTTTTTTCTAATCATCGTGATTATACCAGGGCCTCGGTATAATCATTTTTCTAATCATCATGACTTCAATTGCTGTCTGGGCAATTGTCCCTTGAAGTTTACTCATTTTTGCAAAGTGATTGGTCACTTGATTTTTTACATAATCAACGTTACTATGCAGATTATTCACGTCCGAATCATCATGTAATGCAGCTCTTATGGCGTTGTTGCGTGTTTGTCCATATGCAGCCAATTCCTCTTTAAAAGCGTTTTCATATTTGACAAAATCAAGTTTAAAAAGTTTAGTCATGTCGTGTTCCAACTTGACAACAAGATTTTCAACCACAGCACGGTGGTCAGCGGTTGCAGAATCTCCCAATTCGGATAGCATTAGTTGCTTGACGTTCAGACTGTCCAATGTCTTTCGAATAGCATAGAACAGTCGTCTAATTGGATGAGTGGGGTTTTCCTGTAATAAAGTTTCCATAAGGCTGAACCAAGTTTTGGCGGCAAAAAAACTTCGATTGTTCAACTTATGCGGTGCTAATTGGGCTGCAATTTTGTGCAGTCGACTTTCTGTGGCAATTGATTGAGGACGTAGCCTTCTCGCCTTCGTTTGTTGCCATTTAGAGTAATCACCGTAGATATCTTTCCTATCAGCCAACTCTTGCACAAACTTTCGATTACCTTCTTGGATTAACAACAAAGTTGGTTTTTTTGGAACTGGCCCGATTCGTTTACAAACATACGTATTTTCGGCGGTCACAGCAAACCGTTTTTCGTCACATGGAATATCAACCGTCATATTTGTATCGCTGCCAAGGATGGCGTAAAATATGACATGTGTTCCACTTTGAGTTCTCTTTCGTTTTTTAGAAGGTTGAGCACACAGAGTGTCTTTATCAAATTTATTTAGTTGTATTATTGAATTATTCAAGCGTGCAGTGTTCTTTGGTTTTAAAGTAGACGCAGAGTTTAGCTTTTGAATAGACATTTGACTTATATGAACGATTTTTACATTATTAAATTTAGAGTGTTTTTCTTGTTGAATGTTCTTAACATATGTGTTTTTTTACACTTTAAATTAAATTTAAATTTTGTTATTATATATATATTTATTACTTTCTTGCTTTCCATTGAATTCCGGTGTAAAATCTTACACTATAGTTATCTTTCCAAAATTTAAGCGTTTACGACAGTATGCGACAGAATCACGACATACCTTTTTACGATGCTCTTCGTTAGTATGATATTTGTGTCTAGCCCAGTTCCGCCGGTATTTTTTGGAGGGCTCGGTTTTTTGATATCGCAAGCTCGAAGCCATGCGCGTCTTTTTATGTTTTTGAAAACTATTGGCGTTTGTTTTCTTCATACATGCTTTACAGTAGTTTTGGTGACCATCTTTCTTACGTTTATTTTTATAAAATTCCGTGAAATTTTTCTCAACTTTACATCTTCCGCAACATTTACTGACTTTTACCATTTTGATTATAACATGCAAATATATTTAAATACTAAAATATGCCCAACTTAATTGTGGATTTTGCTAGCCGAGATTTGATTCATTTCATACCTTGCGCATTTTTTTGTGAGCTCTCTCGTGTTTCATTTCTGATAGATTCTGCTGATGCTCGATTTTTTGAAAATGGTTGATGTCATTTCCAAGTGCTCCCCATCCTTCTGTTTGTTCACGCGCAAATAACTCAATGCGTGGTAAATCGCCAAGTAGTCGTGTTATCATTTCGCGTACTATTGGTGGTTTCCTTGAATGTTCGCGCCGTTTTGTCATTAATATTGGTGTAGGGGATTGCTCAAGATGATTTAGAAAATTCGTTCCGACTGTTGAGTCCTCTTCGTGTAATATGGAAGACATTTTTGAGGCGCCGCGTTCGGTTTCATTGGGGAGAAGACGCTTGTATGATGCGATTTTTCCACGTATTGATACAAGACAGAGCTCGGCGTTTGAACGTGTGTAGTAGCCTACGCCAAATGATGGACGGGTGCCGTCTTTAGTCGTTTTTATCCAATTCACGAAACAGGTTTTGTATTTGTAGCCCCAGGATTCGATTAATCGAAAGGCTTCGGGTAATAGTGGCATTGTTGCCCATAGAAATAGAGCGGAATCTGTGCGGCTAATACGTTGGATTTCTGGGCCTAGTGAACATAATTGTGTGATGGTCATTGATGGGTAGATGATGCTGCCGTCTTTGCGACGTAAAACGCCGTTTTTTACTGTTTGTTGGTATTTCCACGGTGGGTCCGCGTAGATGATATTTAGAGAGTTTGATGGGATGAGTGATAGTTGGTCGTGGATGTCTGTCATTTGTTGTTGGGTATTGTAGTTGAAATTAATGACTTTTTGTATTAAGTTGTACATATTTTTATCTTTTATTTTTCTCTTTAAGTCTTTTATTCTTTTCAAGTCTTTTATTTCTTTTTTCTTCAATTATTCGAAGCCTGTCATACAATGATTTTGTATCCTTTTTGCTTTGCTCTGTTTCATCGTCTGTTTCATCGTCTGTTTCATCGTCTGTTTCATCGTCTATTTTAACTTTCTTTCCCACCGTAGCTTCTTCGCCTTTTTTCTTCTTTTTCTTCGCCTTTTTTTCCGCCTTTTTTTCTGCATCTTCAGGCTTTGTAGCTTCTTCCACTTTTATGTCTTTCTTTTTCTTCGCCTTTTTCTTCGCCTTTTTTTCCGCCTCTTCTTTTTCAGCCTTTTTTTCCGCCTCTTCAGGCTTTTCGCATTTTGGAATTTCCGTATTATTCCCCGATTTTTGATTGTTCATATATCTTGATACTCTTTCTTTCAACAATGGACCCTTAATATTATAATATCCTAATTGTTTTTCGAAATGCCATAACGTCAAATTAATGTTTGGTTCTGGACCACGTTTTTGCAATAATTTGTTATCAATTCTGACTGCATAACCAAAATCAATTACCATTATTTTACCATTTTTATTTAACATTAAATTTAATGGATTACCATCATTTTGTGCAACTTTTGCACAATCTAATTTTTCACAGATTTCAATAATACGACGTTGTTGTTCATTTGTTAATGGTTTTGTACTACCCGTTTCTGGATATTTTCTTCTCATATAATCAACAATTGTTTCTTCTAATTTTTCCATAACAATGTATTTAGTTGTTGTATTAACGGCAAATACTCTTGGTGATATACCATACTCAGCTGCTAACTTTTGATACTCCGCTTCTTTACTTAGTTTTGCAGGTGATTTGGTAGCTTTAAATAACTTGATAGCATATTCCTTACCACTATTACCGATTGCAACAAATGTTGTACCTTCTTTCCCTTTTTTTCCACTTATTTGAAACCTTGATTCAATTGCTTTTCTTGATAAATTTGCTAAATCTTTCATATCATTAATTTCTTCTGATGAAAGTTTTGCTTTAGACATAATATATAGAAAAAAAAGTGCTTGTTTTATAGTTACAAATTTTACAAGTTACGCTACCCATTCACCAATTCCGCTCCACGCATGGTTGACATTACCATGATATTGTTGTGGCACATACTCATGTACAAATTGAATCATATCTGCCAACTCTGGCGTCAAACTATGAACAATGATTCCAGCTTCCCTAAGTTTATCCGATGCCATCAATATATACTCCATTGTCCGATGTTTTTCAACAGTTGGTCTGTTTACATTCTCTATCATACTGAATCCCTCTGCCAAAATCTTTTTAATATTTTCAATAGTATCCATTCGCACACAGCTCCACCTTTTTATCACAAACAAAAAAAAAAATATGTGATAACAATATTATATTATTGATAATATGGAGCCATCTGACATATGATGGAAATGTTCGAAGTATGGTATTTAAGTCATGATACTTAAAACAAATGTCAGAAATTAAACGTAATATTGTACCACAATTTATCAAATGGTTACAAACGCCACGTTCAGAAGAAGACATAATATCTGGTAAAGAAGATGACGTAAATTATATTATTGAAAAGTGTGAACTTTTGAAGACAGAAAAACTTTTGAAGACAGAACAGTGTGAGGAGATGAAGACAAATGCACAAACATATTTGAAGCAATTGCAAACAATTTTGGAGCAACAACGTCGTTATTCTAGAAACGAATGGCCTATTCCCGATGGAGAACCACCAACGCTTTTTCGGGGGTCTACAAGTTGGGAACGAATAGGCCAAGAATCTGGAGACTATACTGGCTACAACAACAAAGTAAAACGAGGTTGTTTGAAATTAAATAAAAACATAAAAATAACTGGAGACGGTAAGGACAATAAAAAAATCGATGAATTAAAATCGGAAATCGATAAATTAAAATCGGAAATCGATAATATTGTAAAAAAAGTGAACGCGAATAGCGCTACATTAAACAACCCACTAAAGTTTTAATTGTTATTCGTTATCGTTTATCACAGGAATGAGTTCAACATTTTCACCAACATCACACCCAAGATTCCCCACGGGCACTTGTGGAAAAACGATATCATCCGACTCACTTTTTTTTTCGCGACTATCCCAAGGATGCTGTATTTCTGCCAACATCTTTTTATAATCATCCTCAATTTCACTATCATCCACACTAAAAGAATCTCTAGCAACAATATCATTAATTTCGCATGCATCTTCAATCATTTCTTCCAAAGTATCTTTAATTTCCGCGACTTTCTCCACATCATGACGTTTCAAAAAGTGTCTAAAAGCGGCGGAAGTGGTTTGAATAGCTTTAATATGCATTTTCGTAACATTCAACGACTCTAAATGGTACCTCCTCGACATACACGCTTCCAATCTATTTTCTAAATTACCTTTATGATGTTTTATAATACGTATAGTTCTGACATGTCTGATACAATCGTTTTTATTATTCATTTTCTGCCTCGCCTTCAATTTTTGTTCTCTAATTTGCTTTTCATACTTATCGATGAGTTTCCCAAGAGTCACTTCAACCTGTTGAAGTTGCTGTATACAATCGACAACTTCATTAATTTTAGTTTTGTCACACCAATTGCCCATATGAATGTTTATCAAATGTGAGTATTTATACGCACCTGAGTGAATGAAAAGGCATGTTATCAATAAGTTTTTATCGTCCAGTAGATTATTTCTCTGGCACATTCAACCGTTTTGTCACCTGGATGACATCTGGAGAATTTTGCCACTGTGAATTAGTTGTTCACACGACTCCCACATCATTAATGACAACAATAAAAGAAATTTATTCATCAGCTAAAGATGGTCATTACAGTCCAGAAGATTGCAATCGTATAATAGGTCAAATCGAGATGTATTTTTTTGACACTGACTTCCGCAAAGTAGCGCAATCCCAAGATAAGGTATCACTATCCTTTTCATTACTATGGGGTATACCAATGAGTGTCCGAGTTTTACAAGAAACTGCCCATGATTCTTGGTTTAAAATTCCTAGTAAAAATGATAAAAACGCCACAATTGTGAATTTCCCCGAAATATCCGAAGAAAATATAAAGAATACTCTCCGATTTTCAGTGGAAGAATTGGGCAAAGATTACGATTCATCTGGAGCATTATTTTCATGGCTACCGATAAAATCTTCAGAGCATGAGAAAAGAAAGAAATCCTATTTTTGTTCTGAATTTGTTGTGACTGCCTTTCAGCGCATAGATATGTTAACAGAAATGGATGGCGTTCACACAACTCCAAACGCTCTCTATGGTTCGTTACCTAATATCCAAAAATTGTCGCAGTCTAAGGGTGCTGTTGACGATACAATTAATAATGATACAAAATTAGAATAGGATTTCAATTCACATACATAAATAGTATAAATATTGCATGTACATAAAAAAAAAATGGAGGACCCACAAGAAACGATAGAAATACCACCAATTAAATGTTGTTTTATTCCGTTTCGTATACGACGTAGTAGATTAGCCCTACGTGAAATATCACAACTATGTGCTCTAATACTTTCAATACTATGTATTATCAGTACCTGTGTTATCTATATCCGAACACCAATATTATATTCCAATACTGACATTCGCTGTTTAGCACTAACAGCATGTTTAATAGTTTTCATCCAACATTTACTAACATTCCTAAATCTACTAACAAATGGTTGGGGTTCATCAAAGGGTCAATTTTGGTGTGACGTAAAGATAATGTTTGTCCGTGGTTTTAATACAATTCGTACAATGACTCGTTTTGCATCTGTCACTGTGTTATACATTCAACTATCATTTTTATTAGGGTGTTCGAATACGTCAAGCCTTATGTTATTAGTGTCAGTTTCAATAATGGCCGAATTTCAGTCCGGCATAGCGGAGAATCAAAATCAATATGATATTCAAACCCAAGAAAAATTTATATCTGAAGATAATTTTTTAGAGCTGGAAGATGTGCATCAATATCAAAAAGAACATCCATTAACCAATATAAAATTCACACCAATATTTTTGTATGGATTTTTAAATGCATACATCACAACGACACTTGTTATAAATCGCTCTGATATGGATTCTCATATATTTTTCGAAACTCCTGTGATAATTTTAATAATTTTCTTCAATGTCATACTTCCAATTTGTACACATGTCTATTATTTAAAAGCTCTCTGTACATTTTGCGAGTTAGAAATTTATCGTTCTATCTGTGATACAATATTACTGACATTAATAATACTCTTTACACTTGTGTAATGATTAAGTAAAAAAATAATTGTATATATGTAATGAAATAAATTTATAAAGAATGATATGTAATTTTATTAAAGAACGCTTACCAGCAAAATATTCAAAAGAGTTATTAAAACACTCACCCACAGCCCAACAGGCGCGACTTTTTTGCGCTGGTTATAAAGCCTGTTCAAAAACTCTTGAACATATATCTGTAGAAAAATTACTAATAACACCCGAACTTTGGCTTTTACCAACAAACGAACATAAGATTCGTCAAGAATGGTTAGAAGAGGTTTATCCCAAACACATTAAATATGATGTAGATATCGAGCGTTCAATTTTAGTTTGTGGTAAATGTAAAAAGCGAAAGGTTGATTATTATGAAAAGCAAACCCGTGGTGCGGATGAGCCAATGACAATTTTTGCGCATTGTCTTGCATGTGGTAAAAGATGGACACAATAATTCTTTAATATACTTATAATGATATCTGTATTCATTACGCCACCTCCTAAAACTGTATATTCTGTAGACATAAATGTCAAACAAAAATAACATACTTAAATAAATATTATTATAGAACATGCGCATTTCTACTTACAATTGTCTGTCAAGTCATTATATTCCAAAAAATAAGGGTGATATATCTGAAGACGGAACCAAATGCATTGCATACGGTTGTTCATACGACCATAACACATGTGAGTTGCATAAAAAAAAGCAAACACAATACGAACGTATTGAGCCAATGTTACAAAAGATAAAATCGTCAGACGTTTTCTTTTTACAAGAACTCGAACAAGAGACATATCTTGAAATTCGAAAGGCACATCAAGAGGCACATCAAGAGGTGTGGGACGCGGTGTACGAACCAAGATACGACACCTCAAAAAATTATTCTCCTTCGCACGACTCGAAAGATGGATGCGCAGTGTTCATCAAAAGAACTACACTCTCCAACAGGCAGGACCGTGACCAAGAAGGAAAGATTCAAAAGCAAATAAGACATGAAATGTACACAAATAATAGAGGCAAACCCATTTTAGTACGCGTTCATAATAATGGATGCTATCTGTCTTTTCATGCGAGTAAAACATATGCATCGAGTAAAACACATGCATCGAGTAAAACACATGCATCGAGTAAAACATATGCATCGAGTAAAACATATACAAGTTTTTTGTCAGATTTGTTGAATATTTTAAAACCAAATAATTTTGACTTTATTATATTGGGCGGAGATTTGAACCACGAGCTGGAAACGCTTCCAGAGATGGAGGGATATGTCGGTGAGAGAGCGTCCACAAATAACGTCCCAACAATGACTGGTGAAGGAGAATCTAATTGGAAACAATTGGACCAAATAATAGTCTATTCTAATCAAAAGCCAACCATTTCGAAAGTCCAAGTGTACGATGTTGTTTTCAACGATAACGGACGAAAGTTGGTAAAAATCGAGAACCCCGCACCAAATTACTGTGCGGCGGCCTTTTTTAAGCAGTGGATTGACGACAAAAAGCCCGCCAGTGACCACCGACTCTTAAGTTGCACAGTGAAACTATAAATATTGCTTACGGCAACAAAAATATTAACATATTTTAGTATTAAAGTGAATATAATAACTGATAAAATGTTTAAAGTACCATTTATTCTTTTATACCGAAGTGTTTATGCCTGCACTCCTCAACTTCTTTCAAAACCCGACCACTCAGTTTGTCCATTTTCAACACAATTAAAAATGAATGAATGCAAAAGAGGTGGTTGGTATACAAACAATGAGCATCGAACTGTATTAACCCGCGAAACATTTTTCACGATAATGGCATTAAAATTTTGTAAAGAAGATGTTCCTCATATAGAAAAATATATCGAAAGACTTTCAAAGCATATGACATCAGATGGACAGGTACCATGGAAATTTACTGAAACTTGGATGGGTGAAGAGGTGCCACATTATACTAATAATAACAAAGAGGTAGTGGATGCTAATGCCCAATTTTTAATTCTTTTGGAATGCTTATATGATACTCGCTCCAAAACATTAAAGCGTCTTTATTTACACGCACGTCGAGCATTCCAATGGCTAGAGAAATTCATGAAAAACTATGAATTTTATGAAGATTATGGTTGTTCTTGGGGTAATACAATAAAACATTCCGGATATGTATTACTAACAAATGTACTAGTCTGTAAATCAATACATTCGATGGAAATAATCTGCATGAGCCAGGGAGACAATATACAACATAAATTAATGATAAAAACCCACGGAAAATTTAAAGAATCTTTACAAAAAAAATTATACACATCACAAGAAGTGTTACCAAGAATGTTAGCAATACATTGGAATATTTTACCACAAAGTACATTCTGTGATTCATTTAATCAAGAATTGAAATATCCAATACCATTACTTACACCAGGTCCTGTATTACCTTCAACTACATGGGATTCATGGCTTTATGGTGTGGATGATATACATACAAGCTTACTTTATCCATGGATAGGACTTCTATGGATAAATATTCTTTTCAAAATGTATAAAACCGAATTAGCAAAAAACTGGTGGGAAAAATATAGCTCATATGATAGTGATTCAACCCTCTACGATATATATTCACCTATGAACATGATACCTATAGAAAGAGCATTTTTGAAAAGTCATTCATGTCATTCTTTGACATTATCGATGTTTATAGCAGCGAAACAAATGAAAGATATTCATATCAAATCCCCACAATAATAATTAGTCAAAAGCATCCTCTATATCCAGTGAAGTCACCGAACCTTTACAAACTGGACATTGTTTAATAGCATTCAATGATGGCGTGACACCATGTCCAATTTTTGTAATTGTCGCTCTATAAGATACCTTTGTCTCCGAAACATACATTTGACACCAACCGATAGCAAATATTAGATTAATAAAGCCCATAAGAATGGCTCTATATCGATAAACATGTGGGAATCGATGATGGCACCTTAAATGCCAAATAATATTAGCTTCAATTAATATACTGCCAGCCCTAACAAATGTCAATTTTTTAATATTCAAATCTGCCACACTTGTACCAACCATTTTCTTCATTATTTGTTGAATATAATAATTCGATACAATTCTTAATGCGATAATAGCACTAATAGAATCGGGCCATCTAATGAGAGCAATAACAATGGAATATCTACCATATGGTAAATATGAACAAGCAAAAGAAAAAACAATAGACAAAAAAATTTCCCATAAATTGAATGTTGTCATAACACTAGCAATAATAAGACTATCAATAACAATGTACCATTTATTCAACAAACGAACAATCGTATCCATATCCAATCCTATCATTTTACGATGTTCTGCGACAGAAAACCGAAGAACAGTTGTAATGATTAGAATACCACTCCAAAATATATCCTGACTAACTGTTAATGTTTGTATAGAAAATATCGATGCTAGAGTTATAGTCATCGTCACGACTAATGCACATTGGCACCATACTCCGTGTTTATTAAACATAATAAAATACACATAAATAAAACTACATTTATATAAAAAGATTTCGTTTTCTGAATATAGGATTTATGACTATAAAGTATACACACAACGATACACACATGTCGAAACAACAACCATCAAACTGTTCTACACTAAACACAGTTTCAAATGTAATCACTGCATTTTTTTTAGCAGTATTAACTATAGGCCTCATGGTAGGTGGTACATGGACAGCCAAAACTGTCAATCAATTACAAAGAACATATCACCCGGACAAAATTTCAAATATAATAGACAATTTATCCGATACAGTCAGTGTTATACACAATACTACACATATGCTTCATTCAACACCTCACGCAAATGGCCACTCCGACATACTCGCCGACATACACCAATTAGCAATTGGCATCGAAGATTTAGCAAATGCACTAACAAACATACCATCATTAATGAAAGAAGCGGAACAATGGCGAAACATCTCTACTTCAGCATTCTCTCAATTTAAACGTGTAATGGCCTCATTATAATACCACAAATCTAAGAACAGCTCCCATATTAATTCACTCAAAGATTTTTCCTTAATAGCAGATAACAACATTGTGCCCATCCAATTCAAGTTACTAGCAGAACAAGATTCGTTAATTCCAGTTACATGTTGTTTAACTAGATTCACTCTTTTCAAAAACTGAAAATATGTCAAAATATTTGTCAATACTTTTGTGTCCTCCGCATTACACATTGCGTTACCATGGGCCACTTTCGAATAAGCATTATTTTGCGCCACTGAACCAGGCGGACTAGAGAAGCGCTCAAAATAGGTATCTACAGCAATACCACATTTACTATAAATTTTAAATACTGCGTGGTTTCTTATATCTGAAAGTCTTATTTTGTTTAAAATGTTATGTTTGTATATTTTTGACAATACATCTGCTGCATGTTGACGCGAATTTGTATTTACAGTTTCTCTGACAGATATACTAAGTATTGTTTTAAGAATATCTATAAAATCTGCCGATTCTGATGCAAACTCTGAATTAATTGCTTGTGTGAAAAAATGTTCAAGTAGATTACATGGGTCTGTATTGTTTAATGTACTTAAAGATTCTTTTAATTTTTTTACTTGGTCAGTCCAAAGACAATGTCCATCATTACATTGTTTTGATGCGTGATGATAGGAGGAAGAAGATGACGTGCGCAACAATATATCACTCATATATATGATTGTATTTGTTATGATTTATATATTTAATTAGAGCCAATCAATGGATTTAACAAAAGGATAGTATAACTTAGAATAAGTGTAATACAAAAATGTTGAGAATTTTTATTCTACTAATTTTTTTTAATATTATTACAGCATATGAATGTCCTCATTCACATGAAAAGATTTGGACTTGTATAGTTGCTGATAAATGTTTGGATATTGTCCATTTTCATCGTCGTATTAAACGGAAATCGACTTCATTGAAACGTCCATATATTCTTGCTGTTGAAGGTAGTCATTATCATAAATTATTTTCGGATTGTGATACAAATAAAGATGGTTGTATTGATATCAATGATGTGAAAGGTTCCGATACTTGTAAACGTTCTTGTATATGGAGAGAAACAATGCATGACCTTACTTGTTAATTATATAATGCTCGTTCTACAAACTGGACATGTACTTTTTTGTTGCATCCATTGATGTATACATCTACGATGATATTTATGTGCACATGGTAATATTTCTAATTCGTTTAAAGATATTCGCGTCAAACAAATTGTACATGTGTGATTTGATGACACAGTTGGTGATGATGATATACTTGATGTAGGTGTAGATTCAAAAAATACAGTATCACCAACTGTGTCATATGCTCTTGTTGTATTTCCTTTTGTTGTATTGATTCTTCTTCTTCTTCTACTGGTGGCCGAGCTCGATGATGATAATGATGGATGATTCATATACATAGGATTTGACACAGAATTTGATAAACGGTGATTTTGAAAAGCTTCAACAGTAGTTTGAAGAACATGGTGACTAATTGAAGATTCAACAATAGAAAAGTTGCGACTATTATGATATATTATGATTTTAATTTTTCGTCCTGAATGTGTGATAAAGTTTTGTAAAAGAGTGTCAAATGACCATGGTGGTGGATACACAATAA
>Ga0115571_1000724_pt1 | contig 24418 bp, 7 predicted proteins | sample COGITO_mtgs_1205_FD_87293 | JGI IMG/M metagenome (GOLD analysis project Ga0115571, IMG submission 87293) | Pelagic marine microbial communities from North Sea - COGITO_mtgs_120531 | ecosystem: Environmental > Aquatic > Marine > Epipelagic | place: Germany:Helgoland, sampling site Kabeltonne...
GCAGGGGTGTTTAAGAATTGATCTGACCAGCCATTAAATTTATGCAGTGTTGCCAATGGAGTAGCAAAAGCATACTCACCATTATCAGAGCCTAATACTTCATAACCTAATTTTGCAGTCACTTTAGAAAAATTAACACCAACCTCAGCAAATAAATAGTTGGCATCATAGCTTGTCGAACCGGTCTCACTTGTTTGTGTCGCGTATTCAAACATATAATTATAGGATAAGTCGACTTTAGTGCTTGGCTTGTTTGCCCCTTTAAAGCTAAATCCATAGGTATCTAAACTATTGGTTGTCGTGTTATCCACTTCCAATAAATAACTATACGCTGTGAGAGCACCTAAACTCGTTTTATAATTGACATTCAATAGATGATCTTTCGAATCTAAATCGGCTAATTCGGCAAAGATACGATTTCGTTGATTGAGGTAGCTGTAGTGGATCTTGAGTTTGTCATTGGCTTGGTAAATAACGGTCGCACCATCGAAGGTCTGTCGGTCTTGGCGCCAGCCGACATGTCCAACAAAACGCTGGCCATCGAGCGCAATCACTTGTCGTCCGACTTTTAAGGTTAAGTTTTCATTTTTATATTGGACAAAAGCTTGATCCAGTTCTGTTGTTTCCGGATCCGCAATAACCGAATATTCACCCAGATTATATCCAGTTGGACCAACGGTATAGTCTCCTTGGCCCATCACTATTCTGCTATCTTCGAACTCGACGCCAACAGACCAGCCGCTTAAGTCAGCGGTTTGGTAGCCAATACGCGTCCTCAACGTCAACGCGCTGGCATCTTGGAGTGTATTATCTTGAGATACTGCTTCATAACGTAAATTGACATTCCCAGATGCTGTGCCTGTTGCAAGTGCTTCATATACAGTTTCCGCAGCAAAAGCCGAAGAAATACTGGATACCATTAGTGCCGCAGACATTAACGGCAATACGTGTTTATTTTGTTTCATAAGTCGTTCCCACAATTTTAAATCAAAAAAAAGCCCACGATGAAGAGACATTTCTGTCGTTTCATCGTGGGCTACATTGCCTAAATTATTTATGCATACAATGCATTCTTTGTTAATGCATCTTTGATGCCAAAAATAAATACATTGTTATTCATACACTTAACATGACATTCACAATTAATTCCGGCTTCAATATGAATTAAACTTGTGCACGCTGCACTGAACAAGTGCTCCATATCTCCAATGAAGTGGGTTAAATGGTAAAATTATTTATTCACTTAAGCACAACGACTCTTTTAGGAGCCGTTCACTTTTACTTATAACGCAAAATAAATCTTTTATTTTGCGCTAACGGCATTTTTAATACACTAAGATACTAATTGACGACAGCATCTCTAATTAAACGTTACTTAGAAAAGATACTTTAATCCACCCTTAATCCTACTGTCATCAAACCCGCTTTTTTGTTGACGACTATACTCTAGACCCCATTGCCACTTATCGTTATTTATGATTTTCACACCCAGAATCAGTGAGCGAAGTGGTCCAGATTGCACAATGCTCGATTCAAACACACCGACATCTAGCGACGACTGATTTAATCGCATAGGGCTTCCCAAAGTGCGGTCAATCATTGATAACTGGTCTGCTTGAACGTAAACCAAAGCCTTGGTTGTCTCGCCTATATTAGATGTAACGCCGGCCTTAATACCAGTTCTTACAGCCCAATTATGAACACTATTGTGATGAATTATTAAACCTAGCGGCCCCAAACCTGACTCACGATATTCTGGAGTGTCTTGGTAACTGTAATCAATATCTAGGAAAGGTGAGATGAAATAATTAGATGATGTGAAATCATATTGAGCACGCAACTTAGAGCCAAAAATGGAGCTATCTGACTGACTTGTGTACTTATCTGAAAAATCTCCCGCTAGCGTATTATGCTCCAAGGCAGCAGTACGTGTGCTTTCAAAATCACCGAATAGGAAACCTACCGCACCTCCAATAAGCCAAGGTCCTGTTCGCTTGCTCAAAGACACAGAGCCATCAACAAAACGCCCAAGACTAGATAAGCTTCTCGTATTGACAGTATTATCGCTTTGTGAAAATGCGAAACCAATTCCCCACCCCTTATCGCTAGCAAATTGTCCACCGATACTGTTTCGATGAGTATTGACCTCATAAGACGGTGTAACAGCATTGCCTTTTTGCTCACCTGATGCATAGCTAATGTTTACCCATGCGCATTCGCTCGCTAGTGATGTTCCAAGTGTATCCATACATTTTAAAGCATCAAATAATGAATCATGAAATGCAAGTGACGACTGCATAGCCTGAATGTTGTATGACCAACCTGACACTTCATTCAGTGTATTACGGTAATCTTCGTGCGCTCCTATCTCGTGTTGATGCACATAACCAAACACGGTTGAAAGACTATCATCTTGAGCATCCCAACTGCGCTGAAGATACTCGGCCACATTAAGCTCATTGGCGGTCAGACCGAAATCCTCGGGAGTGAAATCTGCAATCGTTGACAGTACCAAATTACCGCCCCGGACATCTGCACTCCAGTCAAACAAATGTGTATCTGATACAGTCCCAGAATGCTCTAAGCTACCCGATGATATAATGTGGTACTCTTTACCATTTGTGAGGGTGCTTGCTTTAGGCGTAATTTCACCTTCAATGCGGGCTAAACCAGTCACCGTAATAAGCGCGTTATCGGCATCAAAATCAGTGGAGTCAATTCCCACATTAATTACGCCACCAGCATAATGTTTAAGCGAACCGTCAATCTTTAAAGGCGATGCAGACCCTAATAAACCAGCATTAATCACCCCATAATTGTGAAGTGACTCATTTGCCAATATGTAAGACAATCCATTTAATGTGCCATAGTTAGTTAGGTCGCCTGTGCCATTAAGCCCTAATAATATATTCCCAGTGATTGTTCCGTAGTTAATAATATTGGTATAACCATCCGGTGCATAAACCGCCCATTGGTTACCAAAATTTGACGATGTATCTGCAGCGCTAGTAGGTGCGGATAAGTAGTCGCCATTAGTAATCTTGGAATATTGATCGAGAGTAATCAGATTTCGGTTATCGGTAGTGCTGTTATCGCTACTCAACACTAATGCAGACCCGTGTGAAGACACAATTTCAGTGCTCTGATATTCGGTTCCGTTTAAGGCCACATTTATGATACCGCCTTTATCAGAGCCTTTTCCATCAACAACACTGTATCCAGACTCTGACAACAAAAGCCCACCGCCGCCACCAATTGACTGAGCAAACAGACCGATAGCTCCTTCACCTTGAACTATAATGGATGAATTAACGGTAACCGACACATCATCGCCCATACCTGAGCCTCCGTGGCGATCATACTCCAACAAACCTAATCCGTACGTAACAACTGCACCACCGCCTCCACCAATGGATTGTGCCAGTATACCTACAGAACTGTTACCTGTGGTCGTAATTACATCATTGATCGTTACTGAAACGCTTTTCGCATTACCTGATGAGTTACTCGACGATCCCATTTTTATCTGTTGAGTTTGGTTTACTGCGTTTGCCTGTGTTGCTGTTGTGGCACTAAAACCGCCACCGCCACCAATCGATTGAGCTACAACACCAAAACTGGCATCACCTTGAGTCGTTACGGTAGACGATTGAACCAATGAAACGTCTTCTGAATTGCCTTCACTTGAAGAGGTTGCACCTAGTTGACTGGAACTGATCGAAACACTTTCAGACGCAACGAGTGTTAGTGATAAACCGCCACCACCGCCAATAGACTGCGCAACAATACCCTGCGCATTATCACCTGATGTTTTCACGCTGGCGTTACTATTAAGGATTAACCCACCATTTGTTGCTTTATCTGTAACGCTTTCGTCACCACCCAAAGTGAACGATACATCAGTATTGTCATCTTGAGATGCTAAGACAGCACTAGCACTGCCACCGCCACCACTGATTGACTGCACAATAATACCGGAAGAATTATCACCCTCTGTTTGCAATTCGCCTGAAGATAACTCTACCTCTACCGACCCACCGTGACCGCCACTGCCACCACTTCCACCGAGTAAATGATTAACTGTAGAAGATAAATAACCCAAGGCATTGTTATGACTTGCCCCAGCATTACCACCACCGCCACCAATACTTTGTGCAACTATTGCAGCTGAACCTAAGCCCTTAGTAGTGAAATTTGAACTACCATTTACAGTCACTTTTTGAGCATTACCCCCGTCGCCACCCGAAGCACCAATGGCTAAACTGAAGTTTGATGTTTCGCCCGCCGCTGATGCCGTTGAGGCACTGCCGCCATTACCACCACCGCCACCTACAGACTGTGCTAGCAGAGCTTGAGCGTTATCGCCTATTGTTAAAATATCTAAAGAACTTGTTACCTCGACGGTACTGCCGTTACCACCGCCACCAGCGCTACCTCCGAGTGATAAACCAACGCTGGTAGTATTTTTATTATCATCGTCGCTATTAAAGGCGGTTGAGCTCGACCCACCGTTTCCGCCACCACCGCCCACCGACTGTGCAAAAATTCCCTGTGCATTATGGCCGGATGTTATGATCTCTGAGTTTGGGTCTTGAACCATGGTTGTTAGGTTTATCGTATTGTAATCAGCAATGCTTGTTGACACCACTACAACTCCCCCATTAGCACCTACAGCGCCACTGCCGCCGATACTTAAGTCAACATTTGCATCGCCACCATTACCACTAGTGGCAGAAGACGAGCCACCATTACCACCACCGCCGCCGATTGACTGAACAAACAAGCCTTGGGCATTATCCCCTTGCGTAGCAACTCCACCCGCAGCATAAACCGAGACATCGCCACCTTCTGCACCTGTACCACCAGTACCACCCAGCGAAAAACTTACCGCTGCGTCGCCACCAGAGGCACTTGACTGGCTCGAACCGCCGTTGCCACCGCCACCACCAACTGACTGAGCAAACAATCCAAAAGATGAATCGCCCAATGTCGATATCTGACCAATTTGACTGGCGATGACAGAACCACCTTTATTGCCATCGCCAGCATCGGCACCCAACGCCATAGAAACAGATGCACTGCCACTCGACGTACTGCTGGTAGAACTTGATGATCCTCCATTACCGCCACCGCCGCCGACGCTCTGTGCAAAAATACCCGCTGCATGTGAGCCCCTCGTGGAAATATCAGTCGATACGTTAATATCGACTGATCCAGCCTTACCACCTTTGCCGCCAGCCAGTCCCATGGCAAAGCTTGCATTATATGCACCACCGTTAGATTCGGTCGTTGTTGAGCCAGAGTTACCACCACCGCCGCCAACCGATTGAGCAAAGATAGCAGCACTATTATCTCCACCCGTTTTAATAGAACCTTGTTTACTAGTTAATGTCACATCACCTGCATCACCACCCGCGCCACCACTGCCACCTAAACCCGCGGCAACAGCCACACCGCTGTCTGTTTCGGCAGATGTTTGTCCATCACCCGTACTGGCGCTATTTTCATCTGATTCCTCTTCATCTCCACCATCACTTGATGTAGCTGATGCAGTGACACTGCCACCATTACCACCGCCACCGCCTACACTCTGCGCAAACATACCGTAAGCCGATGCTCCTAGGGTGGTAATGGTACCATCAGCACTCAATGTATTAGTTACAACAACATCGCCACCATCACCTGCACCACCACCGCTGCCGCCAAGGCCGAATGCTACAGCGTTGCTTCCACCTTCACCGGTTGAAACACTAGAGTTACCTCCATTACCGCCACCACCACCAACACTTTGCGCAAAAATAGCTGTCGAGTGATTGCCGTAACTATACAGTGCTCCTCTATTGTTTACTGTAACGCTACCTGCATGACCACCTGTTCCACCATTGCCACCCATTGCCAACGAAACACTATTTTTACTTGCATCAGCATTGCTTGTTGATGAACCAGCGTTGCCGCCACCGCCACCTACAGATTGAGCAAAAATAGCAATAGAATTATCAGAAAGACCTCTTAATGCATTTTTCTGTGATTGATCTATAGACTCTGCAAAGCCGGTTGTGATTAAACCTTTATTGCTAACCTGAACATTGTTCGCAAACGCACCGTCACCACCAAAACCGCCCACACTTAAGCCAACAGCTGTGCCTTTATCTGCCCCAGCCCCGCTACCTCCCTCATCGGCTTCTGTACCTTCCCCTTTTTTAGCCACACCTGCCGAAGAAGAATTACTAGCCACATCAGTACTACCTTGTTCTGAGTTACCCGTACCGGCACTTGATGTACCATCATCTCCATCTTCATCCTCATCGGGCTCGGCAATTGATGCAGATACTTTACTAGATCCGCCATTACCGCCACCGCCACCAATTGACTGTGCGTAAATACCTGCAGAGTTCATGCCACCGGTTCTGATCTCACCATCATTTTGCACGTTAACGACTAATGTATCTTCTGTATCTCCAGAGCTACCACCATCAGCTCCTTTGCCACCGATGCCCATGCTGACCGCGGCAATACCACTTTCACCTGCTGTATCTGAAGCGCTGCTAGCACCACCTGAGCCACCTCCACCACCGATTGATTGCGCGTAGATACCAATTGAATGGTGCCCAGTAGTCATTATTAACTCTGTGCTTGAAACACTTACCACATCTGATATGGCACCTTTAGAGCCTGAGCCGCCGACAGACAGCGCGGTAGAGTACTTACCACCTTCAGCGCTACTACTGCTAGAGCCACCCGTACCGCCACCACCACCAATGGACTGGGCGATAATACCGTGCGCGCCATCACCCTTAGTAGTGATGGCTGTTGCCGCGTTAACATTAACGGTACTAGCTACACCGCCTTTCCCCCCAGACCCACCGAGAGCAAAAGAGGCAGAGATACCCTCATCGTTACTGCCATCAGTCTCTTCATCATCACTTGCCGCGCCTGCAACAGCATTTTCCGCAATATAAGTAGCTGCGGCTCCGGGCAATCCTGCTTGTTTCAACCCAGAGCCAACAATGGCTGAAATACCCGCTTCTGCACTACCAGGGCTGGAGCCAGCCTCAGATGATGCGGCGCCACCATTACCACCACCGCCACCAATCGATTGTGCCGATATACCAAAGGCTTGGTGACCATAGGTGGTAATACTACCACCCGTTTCTACACGGACTGAGCCGGCTTCATCGCCTTCGCCACCGGTACCACCCATTGCCGCCGATACAGAGTATTTATTACTCGACGCACTCGATTGTGACCAGCCGCCATTACCTCCGTTACCCCCAATAGATTGCGCAAGAATTGCAACTGATTGCGCACCATAAGTTGTAATAGCACCCGTAGTTTGATCCTTATTGCTCAACACTGTTACGTTACCGGCAATTGAACCTCCATCACCACCGCCGCCACCTACGCTCATCGCGACTGAGGCTTTACCCGCAATCGAATTGGTCGTCGCGTTACCCCCGTTACCCCCACCACCACCAATCGATTGCGCTAAAATAGCAATAGATCCGCCAGATTTAGTCGATGCGCTACCTGTGCGGACATCACCCACCTGAGTAACTGAAACATTACCAGATTTGCCGCCATCACCACCATTGCCGCCAATTGAGACCGATGCGGCAACAGTTTGACTAGTTGGATTAGCGAGACTTAGGCTTTGCGCAGTGCCGCCATTACCCCCACTGCCACCGATTGATTGCGCAATGATACCCAAGGCATTCAAACCATTCGTTTTAATTTCTGAGCTTGCTATATTAACTTGAACTAAGTCCGCACTTGCGCCTTCACCTGCACTACCACCTACAGCCAATGATACGGGCTTACCCTCAGTACCTGTAGTAAATGCACCTGACACAGAAGAACCGCCATTGCCACCGCTACCACCGATAGACTGCGCTACAATAGCTGACGAACCGTTACCTTCGGTTTGTAATGTCGTTTTAGAATCAGTATTAAGAATAACTGAATTTGAGGAGCCACCTGAAGCACCTTCGCCTCCGACAGCTGCACTTATAGCAACAGACTTCGACCCTGACACTGATGCACTAGAACCACCATTACCGCCGCCACCGCCAATAGATTGAGCTACCAGTGCCGATGATAAATCACCTTTTGTCGACACGATATAGTTTGAGGAATTTCCATCAGCCGCAGCCAAAGCAGCGGCATTCTGTGCTTCAATTTCAGCTTCTTGTTCTTCACAATAATCCTTCGATAAAAACGGCGAGCATGTAAATGACTGTGTGATATCGTAATATCCATTATTTATCAACGACAAGCTTACCGTACCCGCTGTACCGCCATCTCCACCATCTCCACCAAGTGAACCCGACACAGAGATATTACTACTAAGGCTACCTGAAATCGCGTTCCCTCCGTTACCTCCGTTACCTCCTATTGATTGCGCTACAATCGCACTAGCCAAATCACCAGAACTTGACACTGCAGCATAATTATCAACACTCACGCTTTTGGCATTAGCACCTGCACCACCGGCACCTCCGATACTAGCAGAAAAACTGCCATCTACACCCGCCGAGGCACTCGCGCTGACACCGCCATTACCACCAGAACCACCAATCGATTGAGCTAATACGCCCGAGGATAGATACCCTTTAGCACCAATTTCTCCACTATTAACAACACTCACTGAGCTTGCTTGACCACCTCCAGCTCCGCTACCACCAACATCAACCGATACCGAACCCCCGCCTGAGAAACCGCCACCAGCTGCCATTCCTCCATTCCCGCCAACACCACCAATTGATTGAGCAATTAGTCCCGAAGAATGATCATTCGAAGTTTGAAGTACACCTTCATTGGTGACCGCAACCGAACTGCTGGTACCGCCCTCACCTCCATCACCACCTAGATTAACAGATACACTGCCTTCACTAGACACCGCCCCCCCAACACTAAAACCACCATTACCTCCGGCACCACCAATCGACTGTGCTATTAATGCAGAGGACGATGAGCCATACGTTGTAATATTAGATTGATTATTAATTGTTGCTTGACCAGAAGAACCGCCTGTGGCACCCGTCCCACCGATGGCGAGACTCGCTGCTCCAGCAGACACAGCGGCACTGGCCGCAAATCCACCATTACCGCCATTCCCACCAATTGACTGGGCAACTATGCCATCGGAACCGTCTTGTTGAGTAATAACTGTATATCCTAATGTGGATATAGAAACACTCCCAGATGTGCCGCCTAAGCCGCCATCGCCGGCGAGCGAAAAGCTCGCTGATTCTCCGGCAGAAATACCCGCAGAAGAACTGAACCCCCCATTACCGCCCGAGCCACCAATCGATTGAGCAAGCAGCCCGGCTGACAAGACACCGTTAGTAACAATTGCAAAATCTTCATTAGAATTCTTGGATGTACTCAATTTAACGTCGCCGGAAGTACCGCCACCACCACCCCCACCACCCACGGCAAGGCTAGCGGATGCTCCAGCACTAATACTGCCGGCGAGTGCGTTACCGCCATTACCGCCAGAACCACCAATTGACTGACCTACAACGCCTGTCGATTGGTCACCATCTGTATAAATTGAGCTTTGAACTTCAACAACGACTTTAGATGATTCGCCCCCTGTTGCACCACCACCTCCAACAGCGGCACTTAGTGAGTCACTTACCGATGCTGAGCCTGCAATTGATGACCCTCCATTTCCCCCTGAACCACCGACACTTTGTGCCACAAGCCCGGACGACAAATCACCTCTCGTAATAATTGTGCCACCTGAAGTAACGGTCACCTCATCTGCTCCCCCTCCAGTGCCACCTTCTCCGCCAAAGCTTAACGCAAAACTACCGGCCTCTGCTGATAATGCACCAGACATTGCAAGCCCACCATTACCACCGGCACCACCAAAGCTTTGTGCAATAAGGCCAGGAGACAAATTACCATAGGACGTGATATCACCCATATTATCAACTGTCACCGAACTTGACTTTCCTCCACTGCCACCTTCTCCACCAAAGGATAATGCAGCAGAGCCCTCTGCTGCAGCTGCACCGGCTGCAAAACCACCACTACCACCACCACCGGCAATAGACTGAGCCAAAATGGCAGGGTTACTACCCGGGGAATTATCAATCCCATTGAGACCTGCAGTAATCGCACCGGAGTTAGTCACGGAGACCTTGCCTGATTCAGCTCCCGAACCGCCAGAACCGCCAATGCCTAACGAACCAGCGGCACCTAACGACATCGAGCCGGCAGTAGCAAACCCACCATTTCCGCCGCCACCACCGATTGACTGTGCTATTAAGGCACCTGCGCCACCGCCAGTACTCTCTAAAATACCGGTATTATTGACGGTTACATCAGCACCATTGCCTCCTGCACCGCCAGAACCGCCAATCGCTATACTGGCTGAGACACCTACAGAGGCACCTGCAGATAACGCATACCCTGCGTTACCCCCACCACCTCCGATGGATTGAGCAACAATAGCACTTGAACCTAAGCCTGTTGTTTTTACTTCACCCACGTTTGTAATTTGCACTTCTGATGATGAATTTCCTTCGCCACCCGAACCACCAATAGAGAAATCTAATGCAACAACCCCTCCTACTGAAGCGCTTACACTTGAGCCGCCGCTGCCACCGCCTCCGCCAATGGACTGTGCAATAAGACCAAATGATCGGTCCCCACTGGTGTTAATTGTACTCGCAGTTAAGAGATTTCCTGATGGATCCATTATGTGACTGTTATTTATCTCTACAACACCAGCATCCCCACCAGCACCTCCTGATCCTCCCATGCTCATAGTCAACGCAAGTCCACCTGACACAGCACCGGATACAGAATTTCCACCATTACCGCCACCACCACCAATCGATGCCGCAATAATACCCGGTGAATCTGAACCGAAAGTTGTTATATCGACGCCATAGGGAGAAGCAAATACATCGCTACCTTGGCCACCGTTTCCACCCGAACCACCATAAGCTTCACTAATAGCGCCCTCCAATGAAGCACTAAAAGCAACAGCAAATCCGCCATTACCGCCACCGCCGCCGACTGATTGCGCGAGAATACCTGGCGAGCCAGCGCCTGATGTGCTAATACTCGCATCAGCGGATACGGCAGAATTAACTAAGGTATCGAAATTACTACATATTGAACTAATACTTTCTGTGCTTCCGCAATTAACACCTACTACACCACCTTGTGATCCACTTCCACCGTCGCCACCTTCTGCACCCGAGCCACCAAAGGCAGCCCCAAATGACACAGACACTGCAACAGCACCACCACCCGAACCACCACCACCGCCAACTGATTGTGCAAGCAAACCCGCTGAGTTAGGTTCTATTGTCCACAGCGTACCTGTGTTGATAACCGAAACATCACCACCTGCGCCGCCGTCACCACCACTACCACCGAACGCTAATGAGGGGCCTGTACCAAAACTAGCTGACAAGCCCATGCCACCTAGGCCACCGCCGCCACCAACCGATTGTGCCATAATACCAAAGGCACCGCCGTTGGAATCAAAAGTTGATGCCTGACTACTGGCTGCTGTGCACTCACCGTTAGTTTCGTCGTATGATGTACACGAACCACCGGTATAGATATGTCCTGAGTTACTCACATAAACATTTGCGCCACTGCCGCCACTACCGCCTGAACCTCCTACGCTCACTTCGCCGACAGCTAGACCACCAGTACCACCTCCTCCGCCAACACTTTGTGCGTAGATGCCTATCGAAGACGCACCACTGACTTCTATGTAACCTGAATTCGTTACCGTGGTGACATCGCCAGGAGCCGCATCGCCACCCGATGCCCCGAGGGCCGTTAAGCCCGCTGTAGCACCTGCCGCACCTCCTCCACCGCCTACTGACTGTGCAAAAATACCGAAGCCACCCTGGAGTGCTGAGGTGAGGTTACCTTCGTTATTAACTGTTACCTTACCGGCTGCAGAACCATAGCCGCCCTTGCCTCCCTTGCCATTATCAAGACCCGCCCATGACGAGTGTCCACTGCCACCATCGCCCCCGTTACCCCCAATACTTTGCGCAAATATTGGTATTGCTAACGGCGTATTAATATATCCATAATTGGCAACCGATACGTCACCTCCCACTCCCCCTTGGCGACCTTTCCCACCGTTACCCCCACTTCCGCCGCTACCACCATCGCCACCCCAACCACCGGCGCTTTGCGCCCAAATGCCATAACTGCCTTCATAGACTGGAAAGTCATAGACTATTTGATTTTTTTTACCCGATGTATCGACATACGTAGCAGTTTCCTGGCTTTCACCAAAAGGCGAATCCTTAGAAAAACCAATGTCATAACCTAATTTTGGATATAAGTCATCATCAAACCCAACACTGTCAATATTGACATAATTTACAACATTTACAGACCCGCCATCTCCAGCTGAACCACCGTCACCACCATTACCATCCTTATGACCTTTCCCGCCATCGCCACCGTTACCGCCAACTGAGTAGGCAAAAATCCCGGTGCCCATATATTGTTTAATCGCCGAATCTCCAGATTGATAATCAAATGTCACATCAATTAGTCCGCCAGCACCGCCATCACCACCGCCTTTTCCAGCTTTATTTTCAGCACCTGAACAATCCGGACTTCCACCCTTCCCACCATCGCCACCAGAAGAAATTGCCACAAGGCCACTTGTAGGAAATGACGCTGCACTTTGCTGAACCTCAACAGGCAAAAGTGCTTGAAATGTTTTGTTGCCGATCATATCAGTAGCACTGTCTCCATTTTTACCATCGCCGGGGCTACTGCACTTGTCGCTACCTTTGTTGCCACCACTTCCGAAATTATAAAGATAGTTATTTGATGTTTCGGATGAAGTGCCATAACTGGCGATAGGCAACTCTGAATCTTGAGCAATAACAATTTGGCTAGTGAAGATGCTGAACAGAGCAACTATAAGTGTAAATTTAATAAAAGGTAGTCGACAGAGAGTCATTTTTATTTTATTCGCACTAGCGATAAAGATTTGAGGTAGTTGTATCTTCATTTTTAATGTGCTCTAACATGTATTAAAAAATACCTTATCCTATATTAATCTCGAAAAAGAGCATATATTTATTTTTAAACCTCCTTTCTCTAATATTTTGCGGTTAAATCCTGAACATCCCGACCTAGAACATACTTAATAGTAGCGGGCAGTAACATCTGGTAAACGCATTCGTTCTCTCATCTAACGTCCAACTACGGCATCATTCCACTGACTTATTTTAATTCTTTCAATAAGCGCTTATGTATTAAACGTGTACCAATAAAAACAATGACAACTACAATAGGCACTGCAACACCGCTCACTAACTCATAGTTATATTCAATGCCAAAAGAGGGTAATGACGTCAATATAGTTTCAAATAATTGTATGCCATAATAACTGATCGCTGCGACAGACAAGCCCTCAACCGTTTGCTGCAAACGCATTTGTATATGTGCACGGTGGTTCATTGATTTTAATAAGATTTGATTTTGCTCTTGCAGGACCATATCAACGCGTGTATGTAATAAATCACCAGCACGGGTAACTCTTCTAGAAATATCTTCTAAGTGATTCGACGCTGTCTGGCAAGTTTTAACTGCTGGTGTAATCCTGCGCATTAAGAATTCTTGCAAGGTCATGTATCCTGAAATTTCTTCTTCTTTTAATTCTTCCATACGTTGCAAAGCCACATCGTAATAGGCATTCGTAGCAGAGAAGCGATAAGTACTTTGACTGCGGTAATCTTCTACTTTTGCAGCTATGTTAGATACTTGTGTTAGTAGTTCTCTATCGCTCTTAGTGCCTAATGCTATATAAGTAGTTACCTGTTGTAGCTGTAAATCTAGTTGATTAAGCTCACTATTAATTGCTTGTGCTAGCGGCAAGCCTAGTGTTGCCATCAAACGATAAGTATCAAGCTGCAACAATTGTTGCACTAAGCGCCCGCTCTGTGCTGCTGATAAATCTTGTTGATAGATAAGAAAACGACCAAAACCATCTTGATGTAATTTAAATGAACTCCACACCTTAGCCTGTGAATGTATAGGTGCACTAGCGATCAAAGACATATGGTCGAAATATTTCTCAACGTTATGTGTTTTCGCTTTATCAATATTTTCAGATTCGATAATCAAGTGCACCGCAGCAAGTACCTGGCCAGGCATTGTTTCTAGCCAATTACTGGGGACATAGTCAATCGCATTTTTTATAAATGGTGCATCCATCAATGGTGCTTGGCGAATAAAAGTATAAGTAGAATATTCTAAATGACGTTCCCAGCGAAGACTGAATAAACCGAAGTCTTGATAAAAACATGGTATTGACTTTGCGGGTGAGTTTACTTGAAACCTATCACATAGCGCTGAGATAAACTCATGCTCTTGTTGATTTAAGCTCCCTTGATGCTGAATCGCTATATGGGTTAGCTGGGCAGGAGTAGTTATTGATGGAAAAGGTCTATTGTGTAATTCGTTATACAGTCTATCACGTAATGGATGAGTCGCTATTTTACTCAACGAAGATGATGCTAATAACCCATGTTCATGTAACTCATTAGATATAAATTTATTTATCAAAGTAAGAATCTCTTAGGATTTGTCTTTTTACTTACTTTTATCCTAGTCGCTATTCACATTAAGATATATCCCCCTCATGGAGGATAATTTAATCACTTACGACCTATTTTTCAATGTGTCTATTTATAATAGGCTCTACCTATGGCCCGTGCAATGCGCAGATTTTGTTAGATAAAAAGGTTGTGACACAGTCGACAGTAATATTGTAGCCATTAGTGTTATTGAGCTTTGCTTTTGCTAACGGTAAACATTGTTGTATGAACAGATGATCGTCCTTCAATGCCCTTGGACTCGAGCGGCTAGAAAGCTTGGATAGGCGCTAATGATAAAGCTAGTTATTATTGCTAGGTTTTCTTCTAAAGGTTTAACATAAACCGACATAAGACAATGTTGCACATCGAATACTTTTGCTATTTTGTTCTGGTCAAGTTCAACCGGACACCTCCCTAAAGGAATTTTCATATTAAAATATTCTCAGCGGGGTCACTCATCGACAACGAATTAAACTTTTTTCAGTAACCCCAACATATCCCTCTTATAACGTCTCATATATCCTTTAAAATCTTCCAAAATCAAATAATTGATTGGCACAATAAACAGGGTAATGAGCGTCGCAAACAAAATACCAAAGCCCAGACTTACTGCCATCGGGATCAAGAACTGTGCTTGTGTTGATGTTTCAAACAACAGCGGCACCAAGCCTGCAAACGTCGTTAAAGAGGTAAGTAGCACCGGTCTGAAACGGCGGCCACCGGCAGTATATACGGCCTCTTTTAGACTAACGCCTTCGTTGCGTTTTTGATTAATATAATCAACCAAGACTAATGAGTCATTCACGACCACGCCCGAAAGCGCAAGCATCCCCATAAAGCTCAATAACGTCAGATCCATGCCCATGATCCAGTGACCTATCACCGCGCCGACCAGTCCAAATGGGATCACCGACATGACAATGATAGGCTGAGAATAAGACTTAAATGGTATCGCTAACAAGATATAAATTAATATCGTTAGCCCAATCGCCCCGACGGTTAAGCTATTAGTGGATTCGGCTTGATCTCTAGCTTCTCCAGCCATTTCAAACGTTGTTCCCGGGTACGCATTGATTTGTTCGCTTAACCACGCATTCACTTCACCTAGAACCAGTGATAGATCGCCGGCTTCTTTATCAAAATCCGCATTAACGGAAATAGTCCGCTGACGGTCAACCCGTAAAATACTATCCGGGCTTAGACCTGGAAACACATTGGCGACTTGCCACAATGGCACTTCTTGATTTGGTCCAATTCGGATCATCATTTGTTCTAACGTTTCAATCGACTGCCTCGCCTCTAAAGGATAACGCACCATCACTCGTACTTCTTCACGACCGCGCTGCACGCGTTGTACTTCAAAACCAAATACCGCTTGACGAACTTGTCGAGCGACTTGATTTAAACTCAAACCGAGCAAACGTGCCTCAGGTTTTAATTCGAGTTGCAGCTCTTCTTTACCATCTGACAACGAATCTTCAATATCTGATACTGCAGGGTATTGTTCAAGTTGCTTTTTCAGGCCTTCGCCCAATGTATTCAGTGCCTCAGTATTGCGGCCTTTCAATTCAATACTAATCGGCGAACCGCCCCATCCACCAATTTCTGCGCGGTAATTCAGCTGCTCAGCCCCTGCCACCTGACCGACTTTTTTACGCCATTGATTAACCACTTCACGCGTAGTGACGTCGACGGTGCGACTTTCCGGTGGGATCATGTCCATTTGCACTCTGCCAGTCGTGGAGTTTCTACCACCACTTATCGAGTACACATTTCGAATGACCGATTCGCCCGTTTCCGCGTCACGATATTCTTCTTGTAAATCTTTGGCATGCATTGTCATTGCCGAAATAATGCGGTCGGTGCTTTCAAAAGCAGTACCGGCAGGCATGACTAATGTGGCTGTCGCGACTTCGCTTTGCACTCTCGGGAAAAACACAAACTTGGTGTGACCCGCTGCAATCGTTCCTATAATTAAAATCAAACTTGCAAACATCGCGGTCCAAGCAGCATAACGCCATCGCATTGCCTGCGCTAGAATGGGCTGATAGACCTTTTCAATCATTGCTTCTAAAGAATTGGCTATTTTTTGCTGAAGTTTAGATAAACGCGACGTATTTTTTTCGGTTCTCATTTTTACGTGCTTTAAATGCGCCGGCAAAATGAATTTAGATTCGATAAGTGAGAATAATAAAACCGGTATAACAACCAAAGGGATTGCTGCATACCAACTACCGCGTCCGGTTTGAAAAGCCAGAGGTAAAAACGCCGCGGCGGTGGTCAATATACCAAAAGTAACGGGTACTGCGACTTCTTGCGTACCTTTAATAGCTGCATTAAGCGGATCTTCACCTTTTTGTAGATGAGAATAAACATTTTCACCAGTAACAATCGCATCGTCTACGACTATGCCCAGCACTAATATAAACGCAAAGAGACTCATTAAGTTTAAACTGACATCAAACAAAGGCATAAACAAAAATGCCCCCATAAAACTCATTGGTATACCCAAGCAAACCCAGAACGCAACCGACGGGCGAAGAAACAGCGCGAGCATAATAATCACGAGTAACAAGCCTTGCCATGCACTTTTGGTTAGGGTTTCAAGACGTGCTTTTATCGGCTCACTGCGGTCACGCCAAAAATCGATGGTCAAGCCATCAGGCATATCCAATTGTTTTTTGTCGATGTAATTACGAACCGCCGTCGTCACGTCGATAATGCTTTCATCGCCAGAACGATAGACTTCAATTTCTATCGCTGGCACACCATTAAAACGAGTCCGCAGAGGGGTTTCTTCAAACTCGTCACGGATCGTCGCAATATCACCAAGCGTGATCATCGTGCCATCTTGTGTGGTAATGACCGGTATCGTTTCAAAATCACTCGCACGATACGCTTGGCCGCGGCTGCGAATAAAAATATCACCGCCTTTGGTTTTTAAGTTACCGGCAGACACATCAGTAGAGTTTTGGCGTAATATACCAGCAACTTGCTCTAAACTAATATCGTATTGGCGGAGCGCCCACTCTGCAATTTCAATTGAAATCTCAAAAGGTAAAACATTATCAACTTCAACTTGGGTAATTTCTGGCAAACCGGCTAGTTCGTCGCGTACATTCTCGGCAACACGACGCAAGGTCATATTATCGTAATCACCGAATAAGACGACGCCAATCGCATCTCGCCGCCATTGCGGTACTTGCACCAATAGGCTTTCAGCCTCCACGGGGAAATTATTCACACCATCGACACGGATTTTGACTTCGTCTAACACTTCTCTAACGTCATAACCTTCTTCGACTTGTACTGTTACAGAGGCACTCCCCTCACGACTTTGCGATGTGATTTGACGGATACCTTCTATCGCTTGAATCGCTTCTTCAATTTTTATCGTAATGCCTTCTTCCGTCTCTTGTGGCGAAGCACCTGGTAAAACCATAGACACTCTGACATTACGTTGTTCAACCTCAGGAAATAAATCGATAGGAATTTGAGTAGTCGCAACATAAATCCCTGAAATAATAATCACAAAGAATAGAATATTTGCGGCAACGTCGTTTTTTGCAAACCAAGCAATCATCGTCAGATCCTCTTAATTTAACGCGTTATTATTGTTTTCTTCGACAAACACCAATGGGGTAACTCGTGTGCCATCAGGCAAGTTAGCCGTTGGTGTTAAAATCAATTTATCTGAGGCCTTGAGTGTAATGTGCATCGGTTTTTTCTGGAATTGATTGTCGTTATACTCATTGTTCTCTGTTGTATCATTTGATGCGACAACCACTGAGTTAGCATCTGTCCACAGTGGCATAATTTGGCGTTTTCTTAACATCCCCTCATCAACGACACTGATTCGATTGTCTTGTGAGACTGCGCGTCTTGGGATCACGAACACATCCTCTAATGAACGGCCTTCTACTTTCGCCCGTAAAAATTGGCCGACTCTGATCGCCGGGCGACGGTCAGTATTGATGAAAGGATTTTCAATTTGCGCCACTAAATAAAGCATTCGCGTGGCTGGATCAAATACCCCCTCGCTGCGCACAATACTGGCTTTCCATTCATATGTGGTATTACCTAACTCACCGACTAAACTCACTCTTGGTAAGTTCATGTCGTCAAGATCAGTATCTTTGATATCTAAATAAGCTAAATCACTGATTTTGACTGGTAGTCTAACTTCAACAGCATCAGTACTATAGATCTCAGCGATGGCTTGTGAAGGACTGATCACTTGCCCTACATCGACCATTTGCTGCAACACTTTACCATCAAACGGCGCTTTGATTTGGGTTCTTTCGAGGTCAAGCTGAGCTCTGGATAATCGGGCTTTTGCAGCGGTTAAGGCAGCCTTAGCAGCAGCAACTTGAGGTTTTCTTAACGCAAGTAAACGCGCCGCTTCTGTCGCTGGACGCTCATTCCACTGCTGCTCTGCAATTTCAGATTCTGCTACTTCTTGTAAGTAACGAAACTCCGCCTCAGCAGTAGCAGAGGCTGCAATATCTACTTCGACTTTTATATCTCGGTCATCTAACTGAACTAATACTTCACCTTGTTTAAAAGAACGACCCGCGCGGATATTTGGTGAAACATGTAAAACACGGGCACTGACATCTGACACTAAACGAGTTTGAGTTAGAGGCTGCGCAGTACCGTAAGAATCTATCCAAACTTGAAAGTCGCTTTGCACTAAATCGGCTATATCAACGGCAACTGATGGCGCTTTGCGCTCACCACCCCAACGCTGTGCTTGAGGTTTACTACCAAATAAACTCATCATGATTAACGCAGTAACAGCAAGAATAATTAATGTTACCACTACGTGTGCAATCCAGTTTGCGCGCTTGTTATAACTCTCAGGATTGGTCGATGCGTCACTCATAGGAGGCTCCATAATGGGGGAAGATGATTTAGTTAATATTTAATTAAGATTTAATTGCTAAAGTTATACACTATTTTTGTTAAATTAGAACAACTTATCAATCATTTATTTTCGTAGGATTTTACTTGAGAGTCGCTAGAAACTGACAATTCTTTGGTGATATCATAATCAAAAAAAGAACGAGATCTTGTTTTGTGCGCAAAGCGTATGAAATGTTAAGACTTATACCTCCAAACACATTATAGTATACCCCTATAAACGCGTAATAATCGTAGAAGAATAAATGGAGCAAGGCGCAACGATGAGCTTATTTTGGATCACCGCATTCTTATTGATTGGAGCAGTAGTTCCCGTACTCACAGAACGATTTGGGCGGAGAATCAATACTCTCGCCACCATGTTGGCTCCCGCCATTGCGCTAGGCTACATCATCAGTTTACTTCCCGCAGTGCTTGCAGGTGAAGTCATTGTCGAATATCTAGAGTGGATCCCCTCGGCAGGCCTCACATTATCTATGCACCTTGATGGTTTAGCATTAATGTTTTCTCTACTGATTTTGGGTATCGGATTACTCATCATTCTATACGCTCGATATTACTTATCAGAAAAAGAAGCAATTGGTAGATTCTTTTCTTACCTAATCTTATTTATGACAGCTATGCTATCCATCGTACTAGCAAACAACGTACTTCAGCTTTGGATGGCGTGGGAAGTCACTAGTATTAGTTCATTTTTATTAATCAGTTTCTGGTCGACCAAATCTGAATCACGCAAAGGCGCACGTATGGCGCTTACCGTCACGGGTGCTGGTGGCTTGGCGCTACTTGCAGGCTTATTGATCATAGCTAACATTGTTGGCAGCTATGAGCTCAGCACCATATTAGCCAGTGGTGAGGTAATCCGCGATCATGCACTTTACTCTGTTGCATTAATATTAATATTACTCGGTGCGTTTACCAAATCTGCGCAATTCCCATTTCATTTTTGGTTACCTCATGCCATGGCTGCGCCCACGCCAGTTAGTGCTTACTTACACTCAGCCACTATGGTTAAAGCCGGTATCTTCTTACTAGCACGTTTTTATCCAGTTTTATCTGGCACCGAAATGTGGTTTTTAATTGTCAGTATGACAGGCCTCATCACCTTATTAATTGGCGCATATGTCGCACTTTTTAAACATGATTTAAAAGGCTTGTTGGCATATTCAACAATCAGCCATCTGGGTTTGATTGTGTTGCTGCTAGGACTGGATACACCGTTGGCCGCAGTAGCTGCACTATTTCATATTATGAATCATGCCGTATTTAAGGCCTCTTTGTTTATGGCCGCAGGAATTATTGATCACGAGTCCGGCACTCGAGACATGCGCAAGCTCGGTGGTCTATGGCGTTTTATGCCTTACACCGCAACACTAGCCATGGTAGCAGCAGCATCGATGGCAGGCGTCCCCTTGTTTAATGGCTTCTTGTCCAAAGAAATGTTTCTTGCCGAAACGCTACACTCATCGGCGTTAGGCTTTTTGTCATGGATGATTCCTGTATTAGCCACACTCGCGGGCGTATTTGCAGTCGCTTATTCTATGCGCTTTATTCACGATGTGTTCTTTAATGGAGAACCCGAAGATTTACCTAAAACACCTCATGAGCCACCGCGCTATATGAAGATCCCTATCGAAATATTAGTGACATTATGTTTGTTAGTGGGCATCTTCCCTGAATTTATTATCGGCGGTTTACTCAAAGCGGCAGCATCCAGCGTCCTCATGACCACAGTACCTTATTACAGCCTAGCTATTTGGCATGGGTTTAATATGCCCTTGTTAATGAGCGCTATCGCGATTGGTGGGGGCTTGATTGTGTATGCCTATCGCAGTCATTTGTACCGTTTTCAGGCGCAATTTCAAGAAACGGACGAAAAATTAATTTTTGAAGGCGCCGTGCAACGACTCGTTAGCTTGGCGACAAAAGCACATGAAACAATTAATAACGGTTCATTGCAGCGCTATATTGCCGCATTGTTGATGTTTGCCATTGCTGTAACAGCCATTCCGTTGATTAACCTTGATACAGCTAAAACCCACTATCCTGATCAAGCATTGAGTGGCATAGAAATAACTGCAGCGATTATTCTGTGCTTAAGTGCAATCGCCACTGTCATATTCCATCGCAAACGAATGGTTTCACTGATTATGATATCGGTTGTAGGGCTTATCGTATCTATCGCATTTGCGCGCTTTTCAGCTCCGGATCTTGCCCTTACTCAACTTGCAGTTGAAGTCGTCACCGTCATATTATTGATGCTCGCTTTGTATTTTTTACCACAAAAAACTCCGGCAGAATCAGCTCCCTCTAGAGTTGCAAGAGATGTCGGTATTGCTGCTGCAATAGGTGGTTTGGTTGCAACAATCAACTATGCATTTATCACGCAGCCTTTAACGACGATTTCTGAATTTTTCTTAGCTAATAGTAAGACCGGCGGTGGCGGAACTAACGCCGTAAACGTTATATTGGTTGATTTTAGAGGCATCGATACTCTTGGTGAAATTCTAGTATTAGGTATTGCTGCGCTCGGTATTTTTAACTTACTAGCGCGAGTTCGTTTAGCGATGCCATCGGCTAACGAGCAGGGTTTACCTTGGACTGAAGATCGCCATCCGCCTATATTGGCTATGATTTCTCAAAGTTTACTGCCACTGGCATTACTCGTGTCTTTTTATATCTTTCTGCGTGGTCATAACATGCCTGGTGGGGGCTTTATTGCAGGCTTAATCACCTCAGTCGCGCTTATACAACAATATATAGCACATGGAGTTGATTGGGTTAAACCGCGCATAAAAGTAGACTATCAAACGCTAATAGCGCTGGGTATTTTAATTGCTACTTTAACAGGTATCGGTAGCTGGTATTTCGATCGCCCATTTATGACGACTTGGTTTGACTATTTTGATATCCCATTTATTGGCGAAATTGAATTAGCTAGTGCACTGATTTTTGATTTGGGAGTTTATTTAACGGTGATTGGTGCTTCATTATTAATTTTGGCGAGCTTGGGTAAATTAACCTCATCGCATCGCCCAACAGCGGAGGAATAATGGAAACATTATACGTAATTTGTGTTGGTGTCTTAACCTCCTGTGGTGTGTACCTCTGTCTTCGTGGCCGAACATTCTCTGTCGTGGTCGGTTTGACTATGCTCTCATACGCCGTCAATTTATTTTTATTTTCTAGTGGGCGATTAAATCTCAAAGATGCGGCTATTTTGGGTATGTCTGATTCCTATGCTGACCCACTGCCGCAAGCGTTAACCTTAACCGCAATAGTCATTGGCTTTGCGATGATTGCCTTTGTGGTGATTTTATCAATGCGCGCACGTGCTGATTTAGGAAATGATTTTGTTGATGGCAGTGAGCCGCCGGATACCAGAAAATTAATCAAGCCAAATAGGGACAAAATATGACTGCTCATTTGGTGATCTTACCGATTTTAATCCCTTTATTGGGTGGCTTATTAATGCTTTTACCACCCTTTGCTGGGCCAGAAAAATATCAATACCGACGTGTTGCTGCAGCTTGCTTGATACTTGCTCAATTAATTTGCTCGATTGTGCTGATGATATCCGTCGTCACAACCGGCCCTACATTCTATGCCGTTGGCGATTGGCAGCCACCTTTTGGGATCATATTATACGCGGATCTACTTTCGGTAATGCTCGTTGTTCTTGCTGGATTCTTGGGTCTTGGTGTAACGATTTATTCATTTTCTGGAATAGACCGAGATGGTAAATACTTCCATCCACTTATTCAGTTTCAATTATTAGGTATATATGGTGCGTTTTTAACCAACGATTTATTTAATTTATTTGTCTTTTTCGAAGTGCTACTTATCGCATCATACACGTTACTTATGCATGGCGAGGGCAAGCAAAAAACTGCGGCTAACATGCACTATGTGATTTTGAATTTGATTGGCTCTAGTTTGTTTTTATTTGCACTCGGCACATTATATGGCATCACCGGCACTCTCAACATTCCAGATATGGCTGTCAAAGTCGCGCAATTATCTCCGAGCAATCAACTCATTGCTCAAGCTGGCGGTTCGTTGTTATTGGTTGTCTTTGGATTAAAGTCCGCGATGCTTCCCTTGCATTTTTGGTTACCTCGTACCTATGCCGCTGCGAGTGCACCTGTTGCTGCACTTTTTGCGATTATGACCAAGGTCGGTGTCTATTGCATATTCCGTGTTTACACGGTGGTATTTGGCGAAGAGGCAGGTGCGTTAGCGAATATGATTCAGCCTTGGATTTGGCCTCTAGCCATTCTTACTCTTGTATTAGGGACGATAGGAGCGCTAGCTAGTACTAACTTACGAATTCTTATCGGTAATCTTGTTCTTGTGTCAGTTGGTACACTTTTAATTGCGTTTGCACTGCGAACTCCAGAAGCAACAGCGGCAGGTCTGTTTTACCTAATTCACAGTACCCTGATAACTGGTGCATTGTTTTTAATCGCAGATATGCTAGGTCAACAACGTGGTAAGGCGCTTGATTATTTTGTTATTGCTCGCAAGATAAAGCAACAATCATTACTGGGAATATTGTTTGTAATCGCTGCAATGACGGTTGCTGGCCTACCACCATTTTCAGGCTTTTTGGGTAAGTTAGTGATTTTACAATCTGCGACCAATACTGACGAAAGGCTATGGGTGTGGTCAATTATTTTACTTTCTAGTTTAGCGACTATTATTGCCTTATCTAGAGCCGGTACGACACTGTTTTGGCGTTATACCAAAAGTAACCAAGCATCCCAAGCACACGATATATCCAATTGGAAGATTGGTGGTGCCGTCGTTTTACTCGGCGCATCTCCTGTGCTGTCGTTATTTGGTGCTAGTATCGTTGAATACACGAATAATGCAGCAGCCCAATTACA
>Ga0115571_1000737_pt1 | contig 24160 bp, 20 predicted proteins | sample COGITO_mtgs_1205_FD_87293 | JGI IMG/M metagenome (GOLD analysis project Ga0115571, IMG submission 87293) | Pelagic marine microbial communities from North Sea - COGITO_mtgs_120531 | ecosystem: Environmental > Aquatic > Marine > Epipelagic | place: Germany:Helgoland, sampling site Kabeltonne...
AGGCCCTCACTTTATCCATCAGAATATCTAGGGATATCAATAGGTTAGGTAAGTAACAATAAACCCATTCCTCGAGTCCTACTGGGCTATCTGAGACCCATATCTAGCCTGTCGGTTATGCCATCAATTACGCTTAAACAGCCTCTGTACTGGCCCATTAGGACACGCTGAATGTGTTGACGGTTAGTGGGTCTTGCCGTGTGTGAAGTCATGTAGTTATCACTGGAGTGAGGTGGTTGTGAGAGGCTATGGGATTAGGTGTTTGACAGACCTGTAAACCACAGGTGTGAACCAAAATGATCCTCTTGATCAGCTTGAGAGTCACTGATATAGTTAAACTTGCTTGTATTTAGGGGCTTCTGGCTCTTCCATTAGGTATCGGACTTGAGGGATTGCCCACCGGCAGCGCCACCGCCCACATTTATTGAATAAGAGCTGCCAGCAGTGACGCTATAAGTGCCGGTAAGGACACCGCCACCGCCACCGCCACCATTTCCGCCGCCACCACCACCACCAACAATTAGATACTCTATGGAGCTCACACCTGAAGGGGCTACCCAAGTGCTGGTGCCAGTGCTGGTGATCGTTTCTAGATTATACGTCACACCTGAGACGGTGATGGTGGTGCCAGAATGGCTCACTGTGGGGCACAGCACCATGAGTGACAATAATACTGTAATAATAACCTGAGACATCTTTATCATAAGTATAAAACAGGCTTGAACGCCACTACCTAAATCATAAAAATACGCTTACTCAAACTTCCTTGTTTTGAGTCAATAGGATGTAAAGAGGTTAAATACCCCTTATGTTGTATTGATATAATATCAGTCATTTCTACTTTAGAAAACATCATTAGGCCTAATAATTAGGCATTTTATTTGGTCATAAAAATTAAGCCCAAGGCAGCAGGATCAGCTAGATCGCAAAATTGCTCTGCATTTGTTGCATGACGCAGGCCGCCCTTAGTATGAAAAAATCAACCTTTATGGCAGTTAAGATAAAACAACGCCATAAATTTACTGAGTATGGGCCACTTAAAGTTAGGCCCTAGCCATGGATAATCAGGCCAAGGTATGTGCCCAGTTTTATTTTATAGGCTCCGATAATGGCCTTTAATGGGTGTATACAGCTTGTGTTTTGGGGCGATTGCTCACTGCATCGGCGATGCGCTTGACGTTAGCAAATTCATCAATTGTTGGATGTTCGCGTAAAGGATCTAGCCAAGTGGTTAGCATAAAAAGGTAGATATCAACAGCGCTAAACTGCTCACCCAGCACCCATGTATTATCGCCAATCTGATCATTGATGACTGTCCATGTTTCACGTAAGCGTCTAATCCCTCGGTGTTTTGCACTCTGTTCACCTTCGAGGGTATTTGCGAACCGATCAGGATAGTAACCGAGTTGAAAAGCGTTTTGAACAGAGTTAGAAAAATACACTAAGGTCTGTAAATAAATGCCACGTTTTGGGTCATCAAATCGGGGTGCTAGATTTGCTTCTGGGTGGCGGTCACATAAATATATAGTAATTGCAGCGGCTTCGTACATGGCCCCTTCATCCCATACCAAGACGGGTAACCAGCCATTGGGGTTGATTAATACTTGCTCAGGGGGGCGTTGGACGTCTTTGTCTGTGGTTGATGGTATTAACTCATAGGGCATTCCTAGCTCTTCTAAAATCAAGCGAATCCCCATTGATGCGGTTTCTGCAGCGTAATATAGTTTATAAGTCATCATTTTTTACCTAAATTGCCAATTTGTCGATTTTTTATCTTGCCTGAGGTGACTGAAATACCCCTTCTTGCAGCATAGTCAATCTGATTTAACTTCAAAGGTAGGCCAAAATGAGGCAGGGGCCAATGATGTAGTTGTGTCAAAACTACCCACATTTTGTTGGTCAATCATGATTATACGAGGACTCAGGTGGGGTTCTGTGAGTTTCCCTTCAAGAATTCGAATAGCCTGATCGACTGCTATACGGCCTTGTAATACGGGAGAGTCAGTTGGGGCTGCCAAAATATGTCCACGTTTGATACCGCGAAATACATTATGCGTAAAATAGGTAGAAACGATGTTAATTTTGCCACGTAAATTGCGATTAAGTAATTCACTCACAGCAGCATCTGCTGTTAACGCGGTACCCACGATGTAATCAAAATCATCGGTTTCCTCCAACACTTCTTGCAGCAAATTACGCTGAATTTCCTTGCCAGTATCACCCCATTTCACAGCCATTATGCTAACCCCTGAATCAGCAATGCCATCATGAAAACCATCATTGATAAAACCCACCCAACCCGACTCTTTAGGGCCAGGAAACCATGCCACTTTTGCTTCATTGGTCCCCTTAGTTGGGTGACGTTGGGCAAGGTATTGGCCCACTTTTTGTCCCATACTGTACCAAGACACACCCGCTTTAGCGCTGATACCGACGTTGGCAATGTCGTTTACAGCGGCAATCACTGGTGTGGTTTTTGCAATTGTACGAATACTAGGCGATAGGCCATTAAAAGAAACAGTGCCTACGATAATGGCATCACTAGCGGCATCGACACAATGACTAAGTTGCTCCACTTGAGTTGCTAGCTGGGGATAGCCTCCCGCTTCAAGCACTCGCATGTTAACGCCTAGCCTTTTAACCTCTTCTACCATGCCATAGTTAACACTCAGCCAGTAAGGGTCTTTAAGGTGTGGATAAGTGACACACAAGTGCCATGCCTGGCTCGCCTCTCCTATGGGTTGGTACATTAACGATCGGGTTTGGCCCTCATAGTCAAGTGGAGGATCCCAAGCGACGATGTCCCACACAGCGAACGTTGGGGTGCTGATCCCAAGACATACAATAAAGCTTAAACAATGTTTTAAACGAGAAATCATGTGTTTACTATCTCATGTGGCCCATGTGATGATTCAAAGCGACTTTGGTACCATCGTGTATTGTGGTATTTTACGCCTACGTTAGTCTACCTTCTGAGTGCCTATGGCTGTCAACCTTGGTGTCGGCAGTAAATTGCTGCTGGCCATGACCTTAACCATTAGTTTGTTATTAGTTGCTGCCGTCATCGGCTGGCAAGGTTATGAGCGCGTGGCCAGTAAACAAAACTCAGTCATTGACGAAGCCATACCTAGCATCATGGTCGCTCACAGATTAGCCAAAATTAATGCCAGTTTAGCCACTGCGGCCCCTGCACTTTTAGGCGTCACTAATGAGCTTGAACGTAAGCAAATTACCACGGCTATCGAATATCAATTGCAGCAACTGAAAGATTCAACTAACAGCAAAGTCGGCGACAGTGACTATGCTTTCAACAACTTGGTGCTGGCAAGTATGAGTGTCAGCATTAATGATAACCTAGTTCGCCAAATTAACTTGGTTAAGCAACGCTTGAACTATTTACAAAAAGCGCAGGTGTTGCAAACTGAAACTTTGCTTGCCATGAGCAAGATTCATGATATTAGCACCTCTTTAGTTGCCAATGCGAATACCATGACCACGGCTGTGGCATCCAGTTTGTATGATTTGGCAGATGCTAATACGGAAGAACAAGCCTTGTATTTTGCTTTTGATCGCCTTATTGAAGTGGATTTAGATCACATGGACCGGATGTACGAGTTGCGTGAGCGGTCAGTTAATCTCATGGGTTTATTAAGTCTCTTACCCCAGCAAACAAATGTGCCCGCTTTGTATAAACTTGAACAAGAAATTCAAACTAATATCACGGTCCTTAAACGCCGGGTTGCCGAAGTCAACGATCCAGGACGTCGCCAACAAGGCTTAGACTTGTTGTCAGTGGTTAAAGCTAATATTGCACCTAGCAGAGTAAATAATCTATTTTCTCTGCAACGAAGTAGTATAGACGTACATCGCCAATTAGTCGTGCTTAATAATGCCAGTGCCACCTTAAACAAAGCCCTGAAGATACAAGCTGATACCGCCAGTAGAGAGGCCGGTGAAAAAGTACAAACAGCCACTGATGAGGCGCGCACCGCTGTGGCTAATGGGCGCAATGTATTATTGATGGCATGTTTAATTTTGGCCGTGGTTGCTATTAGCGTTTTGTGGTTTTATGTTAAACGCAATCTTTTTCACCGACTGACCCAGTTGAATCAGGCCTTTTTAGCTGTAGCTAAAGGTGATTTAGACTATCAATTACAAATTCGTGGTTCTGACGAGTTAGGTCGGTTGGCTAAAACTGTACAGGTGTTTAAAGAAAATGCTCTCGCCCGCCAACAGCTGGAACACCAGCAAGAAGCAGTAGAACTGCGTCTAAGAAACTATCAGTCAGAGTTAGAGCAAGAGATACAGATGCGCACAGGACAGCTACAGCAGCTCAACCAAGAGCTGCTAGCCACGGCTGAAAAGCATGAGACTGCCCGCACAGAAGCGGAACAAGCAAACCAGGCCAAAACTGCATTTTTGGCCACTATGAGTCATGAAGTTCGCACGCCTTTGAGCGGTGTGTTGGGGACGTTAAGGTTATTGCAAAAAACGCAACTAGATTCCCTTCAAATGGAGTACATCGGTTTAAGTCAAGCCGCTGCCGAAGCCTTATTGGGTATTTTAAATGGTATTTTAGATTATGCCAAGGTAGAGCAGGGGCATACGCAGGCAGAACAGTTGCCCTTCAAGTTAGCTAAGGTAGAGGCCAATATGGTGGCCCTAATGTCAGGCGCTGCAGCAGAAAAAGGTTTACAATTTGATGTGCATATTCCCCAGCAGCTCAAGACCCAAAGTTTAGTGGGCGATCAGGGCAAAGTACAGCAAGTGTTATTCAACTTGCTAGGTAATGCTATTAAATTTACCACGGTTGGCTATATTGAGCTCCACATTAGCTTAGTAGAGGACGATGGTGCGGGCGAACGCTTGCGCTTTGAAGTGGGTGATACAGGGTTAGGTATCCCTGAAGCCATGCATCAGAGCCTGTTTCAACCCTTCACCCAATATGATGCGTCAACCTCTCGACGCTTTGGTGGTACGGGCTTAGGCTTGTCTATTTGTAAAACGCTGGTGGAAGCCATGGAAGGGACTATTGGTATCGATAGCCGCATTGAGAACGATATCAAGCAAGGCTCAAAAGTATGGTTTGAGTTGCCCTATTGGCCAGACTTAGAGTGGGCTCCCGCAGTGCCTATAAATGTTGAACCAAAAATTCCATTGCCAAGTATGCGTGTGCTTTTAGTTGAGGATAATGACATTGGTCGCATTGTAGTCGAAGGGTATTTATCTCACGAGGGCCATAGGGTGACTATAGCAAAAGATGGATTTGAAGCGCTAACGATGGCGGAGCAACCTTTTGATCTTATTCTAATGGATATCAGTATGCCAGGTATGGATGGGGTTGAAACCACACTTCGAATGCATCAAGTGCATAAACGTTTAGGATTGAAAATCCCCATCATTGCAATGTCTGCACACATTTTCCCAGAAGAAGTCGATTCTTATTTAAACTCTGGTTTAGATGGATTTTTAGGTAAACCCATTGATCCTGAGCGCTTAAATGAATTGCTCTTAGGGGTGAGCAGGGCACAAGAGCGTTTGGTATCGATGCCTAATGAAATCGCATCTCAGCTAGTTAATGAAAAACTACTTAATGATGACCTTAGCGTCTTAGGTAAGGCTTGTATGTTGGAGATGGTGAGCCTTTTTTCCCAAACTTGTCATAAAAATTTGGCGGCCATTGCAGTTGCGCGACAAGAAGCGGATTGGATGAAACTGAGTGATTTGGCGCACAATTTTAAAAATGCGGCGGGCAGTTTAGGCCTCGAAACACTGTACCAATTGGTTAACCAGTTGGAAAATCAAGTGAAGCATGGCCAACCCACCAGTACAGATTTAATTTTAGAAGACCTGCCAGAGTTAGTTAAAGCCTCACAAAAAGCCCTTACTAATTGGACAGCAGCTCATATAGGCTAATATCCAAACTAATTTTCGTTAATGCCACTAAACAAATAACCTTCCCCGTGAACGGTAGTGAACAGTGTTGGATGTTTGTAGTCGCGTTCTAACTTGCGCCTTAAGCGCATGATTAACACGTCTATGGTCCGGTCATTCGGATCCCAACTGCGGTGAGTGACTTGGGATAATAACCGATCGCGGTTAAGCATTTGGTTAGGGTGGGCCATAAACACTAACAAGAGTTCAAATTCAGCTCTTGTTAATTTAACTTCTTGTTGGTCCCGACCCAATAAATGCCGACGGGAGGCGTCCAATATTAAGCCATCAAAATGATAGATAGATTTATGCTGGATTGGGGTTTCACTATGGTCATGAATACGCCGCAACAGGTTGGTCACTCGTGCTAAAAGCTCTCGTGCATTAAAGGGTTTAGTAACATAGTCATCAGCCCCTATCTCGAGTCCAACAATGCGATCAATATCGTCCGTTTTCCCTGTGACTAATACGATGCCCATATTACTTTTGGCACGGACTTCGCGGGCTAGCAATAAACCACTTTCATCAGGCAAGTTAATATCTAACAAGAGCATGCTGATGTCTTCTTGGCTCAGCACAAGGCGCATTTCTTTAGCACTACCTACAGCGGTGACCCGATAACCTTCCGACTCAAAGTAGCCGGCCAGTTTTGTGCGAGTAATCGCCTCATCTTCAACTATAAGAATGTGATGGCTTTTCATAAGTGGTACCTATGCTTTTATAGATCGCAGTATAGCAGTAGATGCAGGCATTAAAAAAGTAGCAGCAGAATAGGCGATGTAGCTTTATTAAAGAGGCTAGCCCCGCGCCAAAATTAATACTCAATTAAGGCTAGAGAGCAAGCGTTTAATCAGTTTTTCATTATTTCCAATGAGTGTGGAATTTAGCTCTAAGCCACGCAAACTGTCCCATGCAAAATAAATATTGATAATACCAAGGGCGACCTGTTGGCAGTCATCTATACTGGCTTGTTTATGTCGAGTTTGTAACTTGAGGCTAAGGTCAGCCACATAAAGTTCAAAACATTGAGTCATTCGCACTTTGACGCTGGGGTAACGGTGCGCAGCAGACAATAAAGCATAAAATGCAGGCAACATGGTTTGATATTGAGACTCAGGTGTCGGGCTAAATAGCACATGTAATAACCAATCATCTGAGGGGTCATCTCGATGAGAGTGCCCTTGCACTTGCCATATAGACTCAAACTCACTGGCGATATAATCAGCCACTTGGCTGACCAAGTCCTCTCGGTTACCTGCAAAGTGACGCACTAAGCTGCGCTGCATACCCGCCTCTTTCGCGATCTCATCAAGGGACGCTGCTTCTAGACCCTGTTTACTAATGCACCGCGTAAAGGCAGCCATAATGGTTTTTTTACGTTCAGCATGGAGTGATGGGCGGGCCATAGGTTAATCGCTTAAGGTGAATAGATGATCATGGTTGACAATTTTAAACCAAAAGTATAGATTGTCACAAATGATCATTAATAAAAAGTGAGATTATGAGCCTGATACATCCCCAAAAACCACCAGAACAACCTTTCTCGAATGATCCTCAAGCATCGTATACCTTGGCCTCTCGCTATTATACTGATGCAAATATCTATGAGCAGGAAAAAGCGGCTATTTTTTGGAAGTCTTGGATTTATGTGGGTCATGCCTCTCAACTACAGCAGGCAGGGGATTATTTAACGACGGATATCCATGGCCAGCAGGTCTTAATCATTATGCATCAGGGAGGCGAACTAGGGGCTTTTTTTAACGTATGCCCACACAGAGGTCATCAATTATTAGACGGTTGTGGCAATGCTCGGGTGATTGTTTGTCCCTACCATGCGTGGTGTTTTGATCGACAGGGTACATTTATACGTGGCCGTAACTTACAAGACTTAAAGCAATTCTCGCAGGCAGAATTTAACCTAAAACCCGTTAAACTTGAGATCTTTTTGGGTTTTTTATTTGTGAATCTAGATCTTAATGCGCTGCCAATGGATGCAGTGTATGGTGGTTTAGCTGAAGAGATTAAGCACTATGTGCCCAATATAGATAAAGTAGAGCGCCAGTATCATGCTGATTATGCCGTTGTAGCCAACTGGAAGCTATTGATGGACAACTTTCTTGAATGCTACCACTGCCAACCGGCCCATAAGGATTTCGTTGATTTAGTAGACATGCCCAGCTACCAAACTAAAGTTCATGACTATTATTCCAGCCATATTTCCCATCAACCTAGCAATAACAGCAGCAATGCCTACCATGTGAACAGTAAGCAAACCTTTGGCTACGCTGCTTGGTTTGTTTGGCCAAATTTGACCATATGGGTCATGCCCGGAGAGGCCAATGTGAGCATGTTACAAATGCATCCTGATGGATTAGCCCAATGCCATGAAACACTCGACTGGCATGGTATTGGTCACCAACTTAATCCAGCGTCCAAAGATGCCATCACTTATTTAGACGAGGTGTTGCAGCCAGAGGACATTGGACTTTGTGAAAGTGTGCAAAAAGGACTTTCTTCTCTGGCCTATAACCAAGGCCGCTTTGTGGTCGATGATCAGCGTAGCCATTTAAGTGAGCATGGTGTTCACCACTTCCAAAAATTAGTTATTGAAGCGTTAAGTTAATCCCATTAGAACTCAAACGAATTGACTCAGGAGGAGCATACAATGGCTTCTAGCGATGGTAAGACACGAGATTTAGTCACCACTATAGCTGGTGCAGGTTGGGATTTTGGTTTAACACGTCATCGTTTTCATGATATTGAGCACCCATTAGGGCCTCATTATTGCGTCTATAACCGTCGCTTAATGGCTTGTTGTTTTGACCACCGATCAACCATAGATGGCTATTGGCTCCTGCGTCAAAAAGTGGCTGTGTTAAACACGGGTGAGCTGCCACTTCAGTTTAAGGGCCCTGATGCTGAGCGTTTACTGGACAAACTATTCACCAAAGACATTACCAAGCTAAACATTGGCCGTTGTGTCTATGGGCTTGCCTGTTATGAAGACGGAGGATTGTTAGTTGATGGTATTTTATTGAGACTCACAAGGGACTGTTTTTGGTATGGGCAGGCCGATGGTGACTTCTATAGTTGGGCTCGAGCCCACGCAATAGGGCTCGATGTTGAAATTACTGATCCCAAAATATTTATATCTCAGGTTCAAGGACCTAATGCGATGAAAGTGCTGGCCGCAGCAAGTGACGAGGGAATGCCCGATCCCTTTGGCTACTTTGCCATGACCAGAGTTAAGTTTGGGGGACAGGAACTGGTCATCACTCGCACTGGCTACACCAACGAGTTAGGCTGGGAATTCTACACCGAACCCCACCATGATGCCGATGCTTTGTGGCAGCACTTAAAACAGGCTGGTGAGCCTTATGGCATCGACATTTTTGGACTCGATTCCATGCATATCCGCAGAATTGAAGCGGGTATTCTTAATGCAGGCTCCGACTTTGATGATTCCACCACCCCCTATGATGTTGGGCTAGGCATATTTGTGGATCAAGACAAAGGTGATTTTATAGGCCAAGCAGCACTTAAAGCTGCAACCAAGAGAACGCGTTTAATCGGTATCCTTTGTGTTGCAGAACCCCATATAGGCGCAGCCATTATGCTGGATGGTCAAACTATTGGTAAGGTGACTGCTGGGGCAACGTCGCCTTATTTAAAACAAGGTATTGGCATTGCATTAATGTTCAAATCAGGCTACCCGCCTGACACTGTAGTTAGTGTTGGTTGTGTGGACGGCACATTGCATAAGGGCCAGTTGGCTGAACTGCCCCTATACGATAAAGCGGGGGCAATTCAACGCGGCATGATGACCGAGATTCCAGTAAGAGATTAACTAATCACTAGAGCCTAGTTAGGCATAGTTACACCAAGTTAAGCTAGGTCCCTAACCTAGCTGACGTTTAATTCAGGCCCAGTGCCTGTTTCCTTTGATTCGCCCAAGTTCTCAGAATCTGGTCAATAGCAAGGCCAATACAAGCGACACAGATGCCTAGAATGAGGCCATCACCCACGCCATTCCTGTCTGATAGGGAACCCAAGATGAGCTGACCAAGATCATCTGTACCAATCATTGCACCGATAATGACCATAGACAGTGCAAACACCACGGTTTGATTAATACCCAACGCTATATGTGGAAATGACATCGGTAATTCAATGGATAGCCAGCGTTGCAAACGGCTTACCCCCGACATTGTACCAGCATCTTGCAATGGCTCTGGCACACTCAGCAAGCCTTCTACTGTGTATCTTAGTGCTGGTATGGTGGCGTACACTACGATGGCGATGAGCACTGAGGTATCGGTGACACCAAATAACATCATGACTGGAATTAAATAGATAAACGACGGAAAGGTTTGAAAAGTATCACAATAGGTCAAAATGAAGCGCGTAGATACAGGGTGTTGGGCGCACAGCGTGCCTATAACAATGCCAGTAAAGCCTGATATTATTACCGATACACTCATCAAATATGCCGTAATCAGGGCCCTATCCCACCATTCAGTCAGTGCAATAAATAGTAAAAATCCACCGACAGTTAAGGCTGTGCGAATGCCGCCTACAATCAGTCCAACGCCCATTGCCAGGGCAAAGGTAGCAGCCACAGGCATCGCCAAATAAGAGGCTTTTACAGGCATCAACACTTCAATGATGAGCCACTCATTAAAACCTTTAAGGCTATAAAAAAAGGTGTCCCAGATCCAGTCAACACCGTCCTGCCAAAATTGCGCAGTGGAGATGCCTTTGCCATGGGGCACCAAGTAAAGGTAGTTGAACCCCTCGGGGAAAATGAACTTACCGATATAGGCAAAGATAATACCGATTAAAAACACTGCACCAAACATCAGCGGATATTTATTACGCTGAGTAAAGGTCAGGTCAGCAAAATAATCGGTCTGCTTATTAGCCCAAGCCAGTGACAATCGATCAAGAACAATAGCGATCAGAACGATACAGACCCCGATCTCTATGGCAACCCCAATTCTTAAACGGTTAAGGGCGATCAGTAAGTCAATACCAAGTCCCTTGGCCCCAATAAGAGAAGCAAGTACCACCATTGCCAAACACTGCATAATCACTTGGTTGACACCAATTAAAATATCTCGACGAGCGGTAGGAATGAGTACCTTAGTCAATAGCTGCCAATTGTTACAGCCACTCATGACCCCAGATTCAGCAACTTCTGGAGGCAATTTTTTAAGTCCTAATAGCGTTAGACGCACCATGGGAGGTGTTGCAAAAATAACCGTCGCAATGGCACCTGCATGATCACCAATTCCAAAAAATACCATGACTGGAATTAAATAAGAAAAGTGTGGCACGATCTGCGCCATATTAAGTAGGGGATTGAGCACTGCTTCAACACGCTTATTGCGAAACCCCCAGACACCAAAAGTGAGGCCCAGTGCAACTGACACGGGAGCGGCTACTAAAACAAAGGACAGGGTTTGCATGGATGGTTCCCATTGACCAAAAACTGCAATGTACGAGGTTGAAAATCCGGCCAATATTGCAAGACTGCGTCCACCTAGCGAATAACCAAGAATAGCCGCGCCGCCAGCGACCACAGTCCAAGGCAATCCTGGCCATCTTGCCCAAGGGTTAGCCGTTGCCCAGTCCCAGCTAGAAAAGGTCACAATGGTCTTAACACCACCCAACATAAGTTCCCTAATAAACTCAATCAGAAACAGGATGATGCTCGATATTCCTCGTGTAAATTGGCTCACCAGAGGCTTTTGTTCAAACTCCTCTATTTCAGGATCATAAATCTCAATAGGCCACCACTCAAACATCAGGTAACTAATAGAGTCATTGATAAACAATGGAAATGCTTGAATCAATGGGGGTAAACGCCAAAGAAAGCTGGTTTCAGAGGGGGCTATCCACTGGTTCAAAAGAATAAAAACTACTAGTAATAAAATAAACTGTAAGTATTTTCTCTGCATAAATAGTCTGATCATGATAGCTTTTCACTCTTCTGGTTTGAGTGGCTACCAAACAAAACATGAACAATTTTTGATGCATTGATAACGCCAACGGTGTGCCCCAATTCATCGATCACCGTCACAGGTTTGCTGGAATTTAGTATCACTTCAGCAACGGTTTCAATAATGGCATCTTTTTGTACTTTTAAGTCACTCATTGACTCAGTTGGGTCAAATTCATCCATTACAGATTCAATTTTTAAGACCTTTTCTCGTGGGACTTCCTCAGTGAACTTGCGCACATATTCCGTGGCTGGGTTAAGCACAATATTAGCGGGGGTATCAAGCTGTTCTATAATACCGTCCTTCATGATGGCGATGCGATCTGCCAAGCGTAAGGCTTCATCGAAGTCATGTGTGACAAATAATATCGTTTTGTGAAGTACCGATTGTAGTCGCAGAAATTCATCCTGCATTTCTTTTCGAATGAGGGGGTCAAGTGCAGAAAAAGGTTCGTCTAGGAACCAGATGTCGGGTTCAATTACGAGCGAACGGGCAATACCAACACGTTGTTGCTGGCCACCAGATAGCTGTCGGGGGAAATAGTTCTCGCGACCAGTCAGGCTCACAAGATCCACCATTTCTTTGGCCCGATTAACACTTTCTTGAGTGCTCACTCCCTTAACTTGTAATGGGAATGCAATATTTTCTAAAACTGTCTTGTGGGGTAATAAAGCAAAGTTTTGAAATACCATACCCATTTTATTACGGCGTAATTCAATCAACTGCTTATTATTCATGGTGAGGATATCTTCACCTTCAATGAATATTTTGCCAGCAGTGGCATCGGTTAATCTTGAAATACATCTTAAGAGGGTTGATTTTCCAGAGCCAGATAAGCCCATGATAATCAGTAGTTCGCCTGCATGAATATCAAATGAAGCGTTGTTAACTCCAACGATGCAACCTGCCTCCTGGAATTTCGCAGCATCGACTATGCCATGAGATTTTTTTAACATGCTTCCTGCATTGTCACCAAAAATTTTATAAACGGAGTCACAACGGATAACGGGTTCGACTGAAGGTGACGTTTCATTTTGCATAGACATAGGCGGATTCATTATTTTAGATTTTAAGAATTAATGGTGACCTTTTGAGCAATTTAGTAAAAGCCATGAGGTCTAAAAAGAACCCTCTGGTTGGATACCAAGCAGAGGGTTGCATTACTTCAGATTACATTAGTTTAACTTAACTATCACTTAGTCCAAGCCATCCAAACGTTTTCGTTTTCAGCAAGCCACTTTTTAGCTGCGTCTTTATGGTCTAGTTTTTCAACGTCAACTAAAGCCGCCATTTGACCCACTTGAGTGGTAGTGAATGATAACTTACTAAACGCGGTATAGGCAGCAGGGTGAGTTTTTGGGAACTTGTAGTTCGCAGCTTTCTTCAACCAGCCTTTTGGTGAACCACAACTTCCATCACCACCATCCTCTTTGCGACAGCCATCGAAGTAGGGTGGGAACTCAATGAAAGTGAAACCTTCAGCATCGGTAAAGTTAGGTGTCCAGTTAAAGACTACTGTACCACGACCTTCTTTTTTTGCTGAATTAAGTTCTGTCCAGAGTGCATCAGCACTACCAGCAAACTTAACGGTCCACTTATCAGCTAGGCCTAAAGCTTCAATGCGATCTGGCATTAAATTACCGTGCCAGCTCTGTGGGCCTTCCAACCAACGACCTTTGCCACCTGAATCAGCCGTAGTAAAATTAGCACTACAATCTTTTAGCGCTTCCCAACTAGGTAAACCGGGGCATAGACCTTTTTCGATGACCCAAGTTGGAACACCTACTTCTTCAAGCGTCGTTGCTGCATGACTACCTGCATCGATTACACCGCCTTTAGCCATGGCATTGTAGAACGAAGAACCAAAAGTAGACTGCCAAACTTCGTGTGAAATGGTCACGTCACCGTTACGAATCGACTCGTAAACAGCCTGTGTGTCGGCTGGAACATATTCAACGTTGCTACCCATGCTTTCAAACATGCCACCAATAACATAAGCCATAACCACTTGACTAGACCAGTTGTGGATTGGGATAACAATGGGTTGTGTACTATCAGCGGCTTTGGCTATACCAGTTAATGATAATGCAATGCCAGCTGCACCGGCTATAAGAGTATTTCTAAATTTCATTAGTCTGACCTCAATATTATTTTAGTTATTAAAATTAGTGCATTTACCAACCATTAGTAAAAAGCACCAGCTGTTAAATAACAGCCTTAAACCATGTGCAGTCATTATGGGCGACTCTTGTGAGTCTAATTGAGCTGCAGCAGTTCTAAGAGCTAACTTGCTCACTGCAAATGCAATGGCGCGCTTGCTTAACACATAATGCATGGCTCCAGATATTATGTTTATTGGTAGCTAGGCATTACTATTTCTTTGATTACAGGCAAAGTCCTGTTTATTTTTTGACTGAGGATGCTGCCTAAGTCAAAAAAGGGTGGCAACACTAGCCCACTTTAAGCTCTGACCCGAGATTTATTAGGGTCATAGTGAGAAATACCCACTACGGTTGCAGGAATACGTTTAATATGGCCATCCAGTTTGCCTACCTCTACCTGCATACCGGGTTCGATGTGATCAATGGACATGCTGCACAAGGCGATGTTCTGATTTAATATGGGAGAGCGCACGGCGCTAGTAATGGTGCCTACTTGTTGGCGGCCTACGCGCACACATTCTCCATGGCTGGCAATTTCTTCACCTTCTAATACTAAACCCACCAACTGGCGCTGCGGATTCGCTTGTCGTTCAATCAAAGCCTCTCGGCCAATAAAATCTTCGTCTTTTGTTTTGAGTGGCACGGTGAAACCGATGCCGGCTTCAAACGGGTCTGTTTGGTCGTTAAATTCATAATCGGCAAAAATGAGTGCCGATTCAATTCTTAGATTATCCAGCGCCTCTAGACCTAAGGGTGTGATACCAAATTCTTGTCCGGCTTCCCAAACTGCATCCCATACTTCATGACCATGTTTAGGGTGACACCATACTTCATATCCACGCTCACCCGTATAACCCGTGCGGGACACAGTCACAGGGACGCCTTGAGGTCCACCAATACGGCCATGGGTAATTCGAAACGGACGCAAGTCTTCAATGGTTATTTGGCTATCAGGTGTGAAAATCACTTTCTTCAAAGTTTCTCCACTAAGTGGCCCCTGTACGGGCAAATTGTGTAGTTGATCGTTAGAGTCCTTGATCACTACTTTAAAATTTTTCTCAATCGCCACTTTGCGCAACCATTCAATGGCACCATCGCAACCCCCAACCCAACGGAAGTTATCTGCACCAAGACGGAAAACAGTGCCATCGTCTACCATGCAACCATTGTGGTAGCACATGGCGGTGTAAATGACTTGGCCAATGGCAAGCTTACGAATATTGCGGGTGACTGCGTAGTTTAATAAATTTTCGGCATCTGGCCCTAAAACTTCGCATTTACGCAGCGGGCTTAGATCCATCAATACAACCTTTTCACGACATGCCCAGTATTCGGCGATGGCACCATAGTTACTAAAATGGTTGGCTAGCCAATAGCCATTGTAATCAACAAAGTGCTGAGTCATGGTGGCGAAGCGGTCGTGGAATGCTGTTTTCTTGGTCATAGTTGAATCCGCTACGGCGTTTTTACGGAAGGCATTGCCTTTCTCAAAGTGATTATCAGCGGCGTAAATCCGCACGTGAATGTCGGTTGGGTTCCAACCATTAGCTGGGCTGGTGTCGTCTGGGCAAGCCGTTGAGCCACAAACAAGGTCGACCTGAGCTTGCATTAATACGTAGTCACCAGGGCGAGTCCAAGGCTGGCAAGAGCTATGTTGATCGTAATCATCGTAGCCAGTGTTAAAGAAAAAATTGACTGCGGGCCAGCCTTTACGTGGTGCTATGCCCATTGGTCCCAGTACTGCGTTCAAGTTGTCTGAGCAATTCGTGTGGCCAGGGTAGCCAGTGTCATCATAATACTTTGCACTGCACGCTAAATTAAAGGTATCGTGGCGCCCCACAGTGTCTTGGATCACATTAAGAATGTTAATCTGATCATCGGTATAAAACTTGTCGTGCAAACCGGGGCCAGGAAAGGCAGACGCCATTAGGGTTCGGGTTGTTAATGGGCAAATCAGTTTTTCTACCCCTTCAGCTAAACGAGCAGCGTCTAGAGCAATGAAATCTGAGCATTGACGCCCAGCAACATCAATAATTTGAATGTATTCTCCAGCTTTGACTAAATAACTTTCAGCGGTGCTGTTGTGCACGCGAATCTCACGATCTACCACTCCCAATGGTGTTGGCAAATCCTCGTCTTCAATCAATGGGCCACCAGTGACGCCAACGATAATGTCGGTAGGTGGGAGTAGCTGGTCGGGTCCCATGTCTTCGCCTGGAGCCGCAATCAAACACAGACAGTCACTCATGATGGTGAAAGTCTGCTTACTTTGGGGTTTTGACTTGGCACCAAATATGGAAATACCTTGGCAGCTTTTGTGATCGTTAGCGTCCATCCATTTGCGCAAGGGTGCAATATCACTATTAGCAGCCGCACCCAAACTTGCAAGATCGGCCTTTCCATCTTTATCGAAGGCAATAAGCTGTGCTTCCTGCTCACCTTCTGGATCATGCACAGTTAGGGTAGAGCCTGCAGCCAATTGTAAAGAGATCAAATGCTGTGCAGGTACTCGGTAGCGTTGTGTGCCATCCGCACCCATGACGGGATGTGGCATAGGGTTGGCACTGTAGTAACTCAGGGGTTTCATAGGCACTGGGCTCAATATAGTCCTGTTAAAATCGCAGAGCTCAACGATCCTGCTACCCTCAGACTAACAAGTTGATATGAACAGATTTTGTCTATGCTATGAATGGAATGTAATATTTTGTTATTTTTTTTAACAAAGCAGTTTAAAGTGGCGGTCATTAGCGCACTAGGTCTTCTCTAGCCTTGCTAAGGTGCTCCATCATATGGGCTTTTGCCGCTTGAGCATCGCGCTGGCTAATGGCCTCAAACAAAGCACGGTGATGGGCATTGTATTGGGTCATATTTTGTTGGCTCAGCACTTCACCTCGGCTAGCCCGCCATAGTTCATGGCGGCGTACCTCATTAACCTGCTCATAAATCCAAATCATTAATGGGTTGCCACAGGCCTCGGCGATACTTTGGTGAAAGGCTTCATCTGCAATGGAAAATTGCTCTGCAGTACGAGCCGCTTCCACTCGCTCTAAAGCCATACGCAGTTGTTCAAGGTCTCTGCCGGCAGCATGATGCACCGCCAGGTCAACGATGATAGGTTCGAGCATGTTACGCACTTGCATTAGCTGCATTGGACTGGTGGTGTCAGCGAATTGGCTAGCCACTTTATCTGTGGTTGGCGGCATCACAAAAGTGCCACTACCGACTTTGCGTGTCACTAGACCGTCCTGTTCTAGGAGGGCGAGCGCACTTCTCAGCGTGCCCCGAGAGACATCATAATGACTGGCTAACTCACGTTCTGCAGGAAGGCGCTCGTTGACTCTATAAACTTGCTTGCGTATCGCCTCAGCAAGAGCACCTGCAAGGGCCCGTGCCCCATTGGGCCTCGACTGTCGTCGATCAAAGGTTTGATAGTTTAGAGGCGCCGTACTTGGAAACATGGTGGATCACTATTTTTGGTTTGATATTGGTTACAGGTTAGCATACAAATTCTTCTAATTGGTATACTTATTGGTATAAATTTAATGACGATTAATTTTTTATAAAAATTATGTGCAAATTAATGTTTTTGATTAAATAAAAAAAATCCATTATAAACAGTCATGTAATGAAATTTGACAATATTTGTAGTAATAATTTACAAAATAAAGCTTGCCTCATCAAATTCATAAATGGTATAAAATTGGAGTGCTATATGTGTACCTTTAATGTACCAAAAAGTCTAATTTGTGTGCAATTAAAGGTCCTAAGCCCTAAAAACAATAATATGAGGAGGCATCGATGACAGATTTACAACAGTATGTTGACGCTCCAGGTCGGGATGATCTGGTTAAACAAGTTCGCGCTAAAATTGATGAACTAGGCATTACCTATGTTTATTACCAATTTATTTCGGTGACGGGTCGCATTGTAGGTAAAGGCATCCCAGCACGCCATTGGGAGCGTACCGCAGCCAAGGGTTTTCAACTCGTATATGGTTCAACCGCGAACTTAGCTATTGATCGTCATGGTGAATATATTGGCTATGGCCCTGAAGCTTCAGAATTGGTGGGCATTGCTGACCCAGACACTTTTGTCCAGCTGCCTTGGGACAAGCGTGTCGCTCGCGTTTTTTGTACTCTATTTCGCAACCGTGAAGAACGTGTTAATCCGGGTCAATTTTTGACGTCTGATTGTCGTGGCAACCTACGGCGCATTCACGATGAATTCAAGGGTAAGCATGGCTTAGAAATGCGTTGTGGCACTGAGCCAGAAATGATGTGGCTAAAAAAAGGCGAAGATGGCCAACCCGATGGCGGCGTCACAAAACCGACCTGTTACCACATTGACCAGTTTGAAGAATTACGCCCTGTATTCATGCGAGTCATTGAATACTCTGAGCAAATGGGCTTGGACATCATCCAAGGAGATCACGAAGATGCACCTGGCCAGTTAGAACTCAACACCCAGTATGACGACGTGCTCCAGAATGCAGATCGGTTAACCACTTATCGCCAAATCTGTGCTCAAGTGGCACGAGAATTTGGTCTGATTGCATGCTTTATGAGTAAGCCATTTATGGGTGTTTCAGCTTCTGGATGTCATCACAACATGTCGCTGTGGTCGGGCGGTGAAAACGTTTTTCATCCTGAGATTGCGGGTGGTGATTCAGTGCCAGGAATGCCTGGACCATTTACCTATCGTGAGGGTGGTCATAACACCTTTATGCCAGTGCCAGAGATTCATGCATCAAAGCCAGGCCCTATTGGACTGCAGTCAATAGGTGGTGTTATCGCTCATTTACCTGCACTAACGTCCATTGGATCGTCGACAGTGAACTCTTACCGTCGCCTCTGGGATACGGGCTTCTGGGCGCCTATTTTTGCTGACTGGGGCTACCAGAATCGCACCTGTGCGTTGCGAGTATCTGCCCCAGGCCGCTTTGAGTATCGTTCTGTTGATTCGATGGTGAATCCTTACCTGATGGGGGCGGCACTTCTTAAAGCCTTTGACGATGGGATCGACAATGACCTTGATCCAGGTGATCCAGAAGAACGTAACATCTACGCGGCCATGGAAGCCGGTAAGCTGGTCAAAAAATTACCGATGTCTTTAGGTGACGCCATGATTGAACTTGATAACGATGAAGTCATTAAATCTTCAATGCCTGGTGAAATGTATACGGTCTATAGTGCGCATAAGAATGATGAGTGGGAACGCTTCAATCAGACTGTGACGAACTGGGACACAGAAACCTATCTTGATTGCTTGCCATAAATAGCGAGTCTTCAGAAAACCCCAGCTGGAAGGGCTAATAACCTTCCAGCTAATTTTATAACTACTCTAAAAGTAAATATTAGGAGACGCGACCATGTGTGGTATTGCAGGCCTTATCCATAAGAAGGCGGGCGGTGCAAACATCGGACAAGAAATGACTGATATGCTTCAAGCTTTGAAGCATCGCGGACCAGATTCTACCGGTTATGCGCTATATGGCTCCCCCATTAGTAACTACATAATGCGTATCAACCTTGCTGAGCAAGCTGATACGAAAAAAGGTTTCGATGTTGCCTCACAGCTTCAAACTCGCAACGACCAAGTTGATGCGCGGATGGCTGAATTAGGTGCCAACATTGCTAAGAAAGAAAACACAACAACCTATGCGTTGCGTTATGAAGTGTCTTTTGAAGGCGACCTTAAAAACTTAATCGATTACATCGAAGACATCGAAGGCGTTGAAGTCATGTCTTGTGGCAATGGTCTTGAATTGATCAAAGACTTGGGTGATGCAGCAGTTGTTTCTGCCCAATATGGTATCAATAGTTTTCAAGGCTCCCACGCGATTGGACACACCCGTATGGCAACTGAGTCGGATGTAGACATCCGTTCAGCACACCCTTACTGGGCTTATCCGTTTGCAGACGTTTCTGTGGTGCACAATGGCCAGTTAACCAATTACTGGACTAACCGTCGGGCGCTAGAGCGTTTGGGTAATCGTTTTAACTCCAACTGTGACTCAGAGCTTATTGCTGTGTACATCGCTAATCGCATTAGTGAAGGCGATGACTTAGAAAAAGCTATGCGTCGTTCGGTAGAAGACCTGGACGGAGTATTCACATACTTAGTGGCGACTTCTGATGCGCTGGGGATGGCTAAAGACGTTATGGCTGCAAAGCCTATGGTTATTTACGAGAGTGATGACTTTATTGCATTGGCTTCTGAAGAAGTTTCAATCCGTAAAATTTTTGATCACGATATTGATACATTTGACCCCTATGAAGGCGAGGTGCGCGTATGGCAACGGTAAGCACGTCCGGTCAATCCCATGATATGGGTTTGCATACGGAAAAGCTCACAAACCGAACTCAGCAACGTTTTTTTGATGCTGGCGAGTCGGCTAATCTAACTTATGCATGGGCTCCAGTAGTCGACACAAACAAGGTAGGAACTTTGGATTGTGAAGGCATGGACGCAACTGCAATTAACATTCGCATACGCGAATTAATGGATCAAGGTTGTGGCACCATTGACCTGAGTAATCCAGGCTCTATGCACGGACTATGTGTAGGCATACTCAGCCGTTTACAACTGAACGTGACTGGCAGCTTAGGTTACTTCGGCTGTGGTTTGATCGATGGACCTAACGTGCACATCTCTGGCCGAGTTGGCTGGTCGTGTGGTGAAAATATGATGGCTGGAACCATTGTCGTTGACAAAAATGCAGGTTCTACCTTTGGTGCAGCTATCCGAGGTGGTGACTTAGTCTGCAGAGGCAACGTAGGTTCACGTACGGGCATTGACCAAAAAGGCGGCACGATTATTGTAGGTGGCAAGACGGGTGCATTTACAGGATTTATGATGCAGCGTGGCCGTATGATCATTCTTGGTGATGCAGGCATAAACCTGGGCGATTCTATGTACGATGGGACCATCTACGTAGGCGGAAAAATTGAAGGCTTAGGTGTAGATGCCGTGCCAGCTGACTTAAATGACCTTGACCGTAAATGGTTAAAGTCAAAGCTTGATCTATATGGTATGGAAGCGCCTAACGGCATCGATAACATTCAAAAGATCGTTGCTGGTAAGCAGTTGTGGAACTACGACAACCTCGAACCATCAGAGAAGAAGCTAGTTCTTTAAGAGCAGCGAGGAAATTTATTATGTCAGTTGTTAACAAAAAAGAAATTATCGGCCAGAGCTTCATGTTCCCGCCCGAAGTTATGAATGACATTCATATCAAGTCCGACCTTGGTCGGTATCGTATGCGTGCGTTTTCATTGTTCAAAAAGATCCCCAGTTGGGACGATTTGACCTTTATGCCAGGTACTTTGACCCGCTTCGTAATCGAAGGTTATCGTGAGAAGTGTCTTACAAAAACAGTCATTGGCCCAAACTCTAAACGGCCATTAGTGCTAGATATTCCTGTTTATATCACAGGTATGAGTTTTGGTGCATTGTCTTATGAAGCTAAGACCGCTTTGGCGCGTGGCGCAACCATGGCAGGCACTGCGACCTGTTCTGGTGAAGGAGGCATGATTCCTGATGAGCGCCGCTACTCAGAAAAGTGGTTCTATCAGTGTATCCAGTCTCGTTACGGCTTTAACCCTCATCATTTGCGTCTTGCTGATGCCTGCGAATTCTTTATTGGCCAAGGCTGTAAAGTGGGTTTAGGCGGTCACTTGATGGGGCAAAAAGTAACCGATCAAGTTGCTGAGATGCGTTCATTACCCGCCGGTATTGACCAGCGGTCTCCTGCTCGTCATCCAGATTGGTTGGGTCCGGACGATCTATCTTTGAAGATCAAAGAGATTCGTGAAGCCACTGATTGGCAGATTCCTATTCAGCTTAAATTGGGTGCCGCTCGTGTGTATGATGATGTGCGGATGGCCGCCAAGTGTGAGCCAGACTCTATCTTCATCGATGGTATGGAAGGCGGCACTGGTGCTGGCCCACACATTGCCACTGAAGAAACGGGTGTGCCTGGCATCGCTGCGATACGTCAAGCGCGAAATGCCCTTGATGACGTCGGCAAGTCTGGTGAAATCAGTCTTGTTTATGCTGGTGGTATTCGCAATGGTGGTGACGTCGCTAAGGCTTTGGCACTGGGTGCTGACGCGGTAGCGATTGGTCACTCCTCGTTGATGGCTTTGAACTGCAACCGTGACATTGATGAAGCTGATTTCCCTAACGAAATAGGCGTAGAAGCAGGTTCGTGTTACCACTGCCACACTGGTCGTTGTCCAGTAGGCGTTGCAACTCAAGATCCTAAGCTACGGGCTCGTCTTAACCCAGATGAAGCCTCAGAGCGCGTGTATAACTTCTTACACACTCTGACTATCGAATGTCAGTTGCTAGCACGGGCGTGTGGTAAGACAAACATCCATTCTTTAGAGCCAGAAGATATTGCAGCTCTAACCATGGAAGCTTCTGCCATGGCTCAAGTACCACTAGCAGGCAGCCAACACACGGTTGGTCGTCCTGACATGACGCGTTTCTAGGAGGACATGATAATGTCAAAAGATGTAGATCATTATTTAACGACAGACGGTCTGGATACAGATCGTGAGAAGATGATTGGTCAGACCATTGGTTACCGTTACGACGTGAACTTGGTCCCTGACATGGATCATTGCACGCCATACCTCAGGGAATATATGGCTAAAATGAACTGGTCTGACCTTAACTGGTTGGAGGACGTGCATATGGGTTACGAAGAAAATAGCGCTGCTGTTTTTGATCGTAACATCAACGGTTGGGTTACGATTCCAGAAAACATCGATTTGCCGGACAACCAACAAGATCGTGACATGATTGCACGTGAATTGTTAGTCAAGTTCCAGATGTCTGAAAATCATCCTATGGTTCAGTTGCGCGAAGCTTACGCAAAGTTTTAAGGACCCTAGTTTGGGCTTTAAGCTCCAAGTTCTTAATGCAAAAAAAGCCCTGCGATTGCAGGGCTTTTTTTGTGTGCCAAATCATGCCATCACTACAAAGGTATTCTAAACACCCTAAGCCGACCACATTAATGCTTTTTGATGTCGGGCCTTTAAGGGAGGCAGCCCAAAGCGCTTTTTATAACATTTATAAAAACTCGGTAGAGAAGAGAAACCGCTATGTTTCGCGATTGCGTCAACTGAAAGCTCCGATTCAAATAGTAACTTATGGGCGTGGTTGAGTCGTTTTTCTAGGTAATAAATACTTGGCGAAATACCAATATAAACTTTGAATAGGCGCTGAATTTGACGTTTTCCTAAGCCTGCATAGCCACTAATTTCTGAAAGGCTTAAAGGTTCATCAATGTTGTTTTCCATTAATGATGCCACTTGTTGTAAAGAGTTAGGCCAGCCGTATGGGCTTATTTTGTTATCTAATCGATGTTCTTTTGGCGTGCGCAAAACACCACAATTCATTTCCTCTGCGACAGTAATGGCCAACGATTTTCCATGATGAAGGTGAATGATATGCAGGATCATGTCGAGGCTTGTGCTCCCACCCTGACAAGTAAATCGATTATTATTGACATTAAAAGTTGCGTGATTGGGTGTTGCCCCTTGTTGGCGTATCCCACCCAAATGGTGATGATCAATCGTCCAACGACAATTGTCCAGTAGCCCTGCCCGGTAAAGGTAGAAGGATCCGGTTCCCACTCCACCAAGAAAAGTGCCATTATTGGCTAGGCGTGTTAACGGGGGAGTAAAGCCTTTGAGTGGCAATTCGTAGATGTTTTCAACGCGGCCGGCAAAAACGACCATCGCATCCAGTCGATCTAAAGCCAAATTATCACTAAGGGGTAAAGTATCCATTTCCATACTGCATGAAGACCTGAGAGCCCCACCCCTTAATGAAAATAACCGCCAATCATAAACCGTGCGTCCAAGGGCATGATTCGCCACTTTAAGAGGCTCAACAATATGTGCCATTTCAGCCATGTTATAGCCGGGAATTAATAATATCCCAATCTGCCATTTCTTATTATTAGTGATATATAACGACATAAAAATTCACTGATTCAGTCACTTTTTGGGTAATTTTTGTTTTTATACTTAAGTCTTATATTAGCCCTAA
>Ga0115571_1000744_pt1 | contig 24079 bp, 26 predicted proteins | sample COGITO_mtgs_1205_FD_87293 | JGI IMG/M metagenome (GOLD analysis project Ga0115571, IMG submission 87293) | Pelagic marine microbial communities from North Sea - COGITO_mtgs_120531 | ecosystem: Environmental > Aquatic > Marine > Epipelagic | place: Germany:Helgoland, sampling site Kabeltonne...
CCACCCTAATAACGGGGCGTTTGGGATATCAAGTGAAGGAGGACAGTCTGTCTCAGCATCTAGTCAATCTTTATTATGCGGTGACGCATGAATGGGCCCGGTTGGAAGCGGATGGCTCTGTGACAGTCGGTATCACTGATCATGCCCAGCAGGCGCTGGGAGACGTCATGTATGTCGAGCTTCCCGCAGTGGGGGCCGTCGTGTTGCCGGCGGGGTTCACGGGCATCGTGGAGTCGGTTAAGGCGGCGTCAGATATTTATGCACCGATAGCGGGCACCGTGCTCGCTATCAATGATGCATTAGCCGATACCCCTGAGCACATTAACGAGGATCCCTATGGCGCTGGGTGGTTTTATCGCTTACAGCCTGAAGCGCCGGCTCAGCTTAACGCGCTACTGAGTGCTGAGGGTTACGCGTCCGCTGTGGCGGCAGAGGCTTAATAGTGGGTGTTTTGACGGCTTAAGGGCGCAGCGAGAGTACCGTCCAACCTTGGTGCTCCGCATGCGCAGCCAGGACGGGGTCGGGGTCCACGGCAACGGGGTGGCCGACTTCACTGAGAAGCGGTAAGTCGTTGTGAGAATCGGAATAAAACCACGTGTCTTCATTGCCGCTCGCATTGGTGTGGCGGCTGCGCCAGGCGGCAAGATGCGCCACCTTGCCGGCTTGGAAACAGGGTTGCCCCTCAGGTTTTCCCGTATAGCAACCGTCAATTATGCCCACGGCGCTACCTAACCAGTGCTGAAAGCCGAGGCGTGCGGCGACGGGTTCGGCGACAACGCTGTGGGTGGCGGTCATGAGCAGCAGTTGGTCACCGGCAACGCGATGGTGGTCTATCAGCGCAAATGCCTTGTCCAATAGCATGGGTTCAATACAGTCAGCCATAAATTGCCGTTGTAAGGCGCGCACGGATGCGGTCGTTTTCCCCGTGAGGGGCGCCAGAACAAATTGTAGATAGGCCGTCATATCGAGGCTGCCCGCCTGATAATCCGCGTAAAATCGGTCGTTTGACCGCGAAAAGATTGCCGCGTCGACTAGGCCTTTTTCGACTAAGAACTCCCCCCAGCGATGGTCAGAATCGCCGGCGAGTAACGTATTATCGAGATCAAAGATAGCGAGGGCCATGGCGTTGCTCGGTTGCTCCCAAAAAAATAAGACCTCTCCGGTGAGTCCCGTTGATAGAGGATGTGTGGAAGAATACGGACTGGAAGCCTGCGTCACAATCCCGTTCGGCTTAACTCGTGTGCGACGACTCGGTATCGGATCTTGAATTCAACAGTAGACAACGACAGGGTAATCGACAAAGACGGCTTCCGGCCTAATGTCGGCATTGTTATTTGTAATGAAGAAGATCAGGTGCTCTGGGGGCGCCGGATCAATGGCCGAGATTCGTGGCAATTCCCGCAAGGTGGCATTCACTCAGGAGAAACGCCGGAAGTGGCGATGTACCGCGAGCTGGAGGAAGAGGTCGGTTTGAAGCCAGACATGGTGAAAGTATTGGGTCGCACCCAGAGTTGGTTGCATTATCGCCTGCCTAAGCGATTTATTCGTCCCTCTGAGGATCCCGTCTGCATCGGCCAAAAACAGGTTTGGTTTTTGATGAGATTAACGGCCCCTGAGAGTGATATCAGGCTGGATACTGATGACACCCCAGAGTTTGATCACTGGCGCTGGGTGACTTACTGGTATCCCATTTCAGCTGTGGTGGACTTTAAGCAGGCCGTTTACCGACAGGCGCTCACGCAACTAGCGGGTCGTCTCAGTCCGCAGCGCAAGCCCGCTCGCAGACGTCGCGGGGGTCGCTGATGCTCGAATTGCTCCGCCGGCTGATTCAGGATGTTAACGATGCCGACTCGTTAGAGGACGCGTTAAACCTGATTGTGGCTCAGGTTAGTGCGGCGATGCGGACCGATGTGTGTACGATTTATCTGCACGACAAAGCCAGTCAGAAGTTGATATTTCGGGCCACTGAGGGCCTCAACTCGGACAAAGTCGGGCAGTTTGGTTTGGGCTTCGATGAGGGATTGGTGGGCTGGGTCGCGACACGCGAGGAGCCGCTTAACTTGGATAATGCGATTGCACATCCTCAGTTTCAGCTGGTGGACGGTCTAGGCGAAGAACCGTTTAACGCATTTTTGGGCGCCCCGATTATTCATCAGCGAGATCTATTAGGCGTACTGGTGGTGCAGCAGGGTGATCATCGTCGGTTTTCTGAGGATGAGGAGGCCTTTTTGATCACCGTATCAGCCCAGCTAGCTGGGGTGATTGCGCATGCCGAGTTAGCGGGTGCGATTGGACGGACGGTGTCGGTGGCCGCGGCGACCAAGAGCGCGGCGCGACTCTCGGGCCTTGCCGCCTGCACGGGCATTGGCATTGGCACAGCCGCCTGGATTTCGCCGGTCGCTGATTTGCAGACGGTGCCGTCGCGTAAAGCCGACGATCGGGTCGTCGAATTGCGGGCTTTTCGTGAGGCGCTCGCCAGCGTTCGCAGCGACATACAGCAAGTGGCAGAAAATTTAAAAAGCGAGCTGGGCCCCGAGGATCACGCCTTATTTGGTGTTTATCTCAGTATTCTTGATGATTCCGTGTTGGGGAGTGAGGTCGCCGCCTTGATTAAAGCCGGTGAGTGGGCGCAGGGCGCATTGAGTCAGGTGATGTTGCGCCATATTCGCCATTTTGAGCGCCTAGATCACTCTTATCTCCGTGAACGGGCAGTCGATGTCCGGGACTTGGGTACGCGTGTGCTGAGTTATTTGCAGGACGCCAGCCGCCAGGAGGTGGATTACCCTGCATCGACTATTTTAGTGGCAGAGGAGTTAACTGCCGCCACCTTGGGAGAGATTCCTAGGGACCGACTCGCCGGCATTGTATCGATGCGAGGCAGTGCCAATAGCCACACCGCGATTTTGGCACGAGCCATGGGGATTCCTGCTGTAGTGGGGGTTGAGGATCTGCCCCTCAAGCGACTCCCCGATCAGCGCCTGGTGGTCGATGGCTACAACGGACGAGTCTATGTTAACCCTCATAGCGACCTGCTCGCCCGCTTTGAGGCGCTGCTCGCAGAGGATGAGGCGCTATTTGAGGAGCTTGCGCCATTGGCATCTCAGCCCGCGCAAACCTCAGATGGCCATATTATCCCTCTCTGGGTCAATACAGGTGTTGCCGCCGATATGCAGAGGGCTCGGGAGTTTGGGGCTGAGGGTGTGGGTCTTTACCGGACCGAAGTCAGTTTTTTATTACGAGATCGATTCCCGAGTGAAGAGGAGCAGCGTCAGCTGTATCGAGAGCAGCTCGAGGCGTTTCATCCCGCACCGGTGACCATGCGGACACTCGATATCGGCGGTGATAAAGCGTTGCCCTACTTTCCTATCGAAGAAGCCAATCCCTTTTTGGGTTGGCGCGGTATCCGGGTGACGCTGGATCATCCCGAGATTTTCCTGACACAGGTGCGCGCCATGTTGAAGGCTAACGAGGGCCTCGATAATTTGCGTATTTTACTACCCATGGTGACTGCGATCGACGAGCTTCGTTCTGCGCGGGCGTTAATTGTCCGATGCCACAATGAAGTATTAAGCGAAGGCTTTACCGCGCCCCTGCCCCACGTTGGCGTCATGATCGAAGTGCCTGCTGCGGTCTATTTGGCCGGGCCGCTGGCACAAGAGGCCGACTTTTTATCAGTGGGTTCCAATGATTTGACGCAATACTTACTGGCGGTTGACCGCGGTAATGCTCGCGTTGCAGGGCTCTACCAGCCGCTGCACCCTGCAGTACTGGCGGCCTTCGCGTACATTATCAAAGCGGCTCACAGTGAGAAAAAGTCGGTCAGTATTTGCGGGGAGTTGGCGGGCGACCCGCGCGCGGCGCCATTACTGGTTGCGATGGGGTTTGATCAGTTGTCGATGAACGCGGGCAGTTTGTCCTTGGTGAAGCGTGTTCTAAGTGCCTTCAGTGCTGCGGAACTAGCTGATTTGATGGCGATACTGTTACCCCTAAGGTCCGCTCAAGAAGTCGTGGCCGCCTTAGATTCGGCACTGAGTGAGCGCGGACTCGATATTTTTCTCAGACGTCGCGGAGACGATTAAGTGGTGCCCTATCCTGATATTGACCCCGTTGCGGTTGCGTTCGGCCCGATCACGGTTCATTGGTATGGTCTAACGTATCTCGGCGGCCTCGCCTTTGCGTGGTGGCTAGCGCGTCATCGAGCGGCGCAACCCAATGCACCACTCCAGCGACATCAAGCCGATGATCTTATTTTTTATGCGGCGGTCGGCATCGTGATTGGGGGCCGGTTGGGCTACACCCTTTTTTACGGACTTGATCGTCTTATCGGCGATCCGCTTTGGCTGTTTAGGGTCTGGGAAGGTGGCATGGCGTTTCATGGTGGCTTCTTGGGCGTGCTGGTGGCGATGATATTTTTTGCGAGACAGCACCATATTGATGCAGGGCGGCTACTGGATTTTGTTGCCCCCCTCGCACCCGTTGGCCTCGCGTTAGGTCGATTGGGCAATTTTATCGGGCAGGAGCTATGGGGTAGAAGTGCCGACGTTCCTTGGGCGATGGTTTTTCCTCGGGATCCACTGGCTTTGGGCCGTCACCCGTCGCAGCTCTACCAGTTTGCACTGGAGGGTTGTCTCTTATTCATTCTGCTCTTATGGTTTAGTCGACAACCGCGGCCCCAGTGGGCCGTATCCGGCATGTTTTTAATGGGCTATGGCCTGTTTCGATTTTTAGCGGAGTTTTTCCGCGAGCCGGACGCCCATATTGGCTTTGATGCCATGGGTTGGATGACGCGAGGCCAAATATTGTGTGTGCCAATGCTGATGGCAGGCACCTGGTTACTCTATCGGGCGTATCGGCCGACCCATCAATGAGGACAGCATGCAGGCGTATCTCGACTTATTAAACGATATTCGCGATCACGGCATTGACCGGGGTGATCGCACCGGCACCGGTACCCGGTCCGTATTCGGGCGGCAGCTTCGCTTTGATCTCGCGCAGGGGTTTCCGTTACTCACCACTAAAAAGGTGCACTTTAAAAGCGTCGTGAATGAACTGATTTGGTTTCTCAGCGGCGACACCAACACGCAGTGGCTGCGTGAGAATGGCGTGCGTATTTGGGATGAGTGGGCAACCGAAGACGGGGAGCTCGGGCCCCTCTACGGCGCACAGTGGCACGCTTGGCCTACACGCGATGGCGGTAGTATTAACCAAATCGACTACGTGGTGGATTGTTTGCTGCATCGGCCTGACAGCCGCCGTATCTTATTTCACGCTTGGAACGTCGAATACTTGCCCGACGAGACGATCAGTCCGCAGGATAATGTGCGAGCCGGCAACATGGCATTGCCGCCGTGCCATTTGCTCTATCAATTTTATGTCGCGAACAAAACACTCTCTGCACAACTGTATATTCGCTCGAGCGATGCGTTTTTGGGCCTGCCTTTTAACATTGCATCGGTGGCGTTGTTGACCCATATGTTGTCGCAGCAATGTGGCTTAATACCTGGGGAAGTGGTCATTACGTTGGGCGACGCTCACCTCTATAGCAATCATGGTGAGCAGGTCGCGACGCAGCTTGATCGCGCCCCCGGGATCTGTCCGTCTTTGAACATTTTGCGCTGCCCAGAGTCCATTTATGGTTACCACTTTGACGACTTTGAGCTGGTTGGCTATGACCCTGCGCCGAATATACCGGCACCGGTGGCCATCTGATGACAGGATCTCGACAAGATAACGATATTCCGGTCGTTCTGGTGCTTGCGGCAGCTGAAAATGGCGTCATTGGTCGGGGAGACGCGCTTCCTTGGGATTTACCCGATGACTTGCGCCATTTTAAGCGGACGACATTAGGGCGCCCCATCATCATGGGACGGAAAACATTTGATAGTGTTGGCTTCCCGCTGCCTGGAAGACGCAATATCGTGGTTACCCGGGATCCGTCTTGGCATCATGAAGGTGTGACCACGTGTCATAGCTTGTCAGATGCCTTGGAATGCGCATTCGGTCAGGCCCTCATTGATGGCGCCGACGCGGCTATGGTGGTGGGCGGTGCTGAAATATACCGGCTGGCATTACCGAGAGCTGACAAAGTGGTGTTAACAAAGGTTCATGGCGCGGTTGACGGTGACGTGGTGTTTGATCTTGATCTTCTGGCTCAGTGGCGCGAGACCGCGCAAACCGCTTACGACGCAGTAGACGGCAACAGTCATGCCTTCACGATTGTTGAGTTGGAGCCGCCTGATAACCCCATCTGATCCTCGACAACGGTGTCACGTTGGTGGGCAAATGATTTGCGTTGATGAAACGGACGGGTTAAATTCGCTCCCCCAATGTTGGTAGTCGCGATATTATAGGAATAACAGCGTCACCAATTTAGTCACATAGAAGGGTTGGCCTAGGCTGACGCATTCCAGATTTTGCTTTGAGAGGAAGTATCGATCCCATGACTACGACTCGACTTACAAGTTTACTGTTGGCAATCTGTGTCAGCGGTGGTGCGTCGCTGACCGTCGCGCAGTCCATTGACCCCATCGTCGAGGTGGGCAAGCAACGTGCAGTGTCGGCGAAGGCTTCACAGGCCAAGATTGATCGACTGGCGGATGAAACGGCCAGTTTATTGTCAGATTATAAAACGGTCATGAAGCAGGTGGATGGGCTTAAGGTCTACAACGCCCGCTTGGAGCGCCAGATTGCGAACCAAGAGAAGCGCATCACCGATATCGATGCGTCTATCTCTGAGGCCTCAGTCATTCAGCGCCAGATTCCGCCATTGGTGACGCGGATGCTGGACGGACTCGAGCAGTTCATCCAATTTGATATGCCTTTCGACCTCGATACCCGTTTGGGCAATATCGAAGCCGTTCGGGCGAACATGGACCGCTCTGATGTCACTTCTGCCGAGGCGTATCGTCAAGTATTAGAGCTCTACTCGATCGAGCTGCAATACGGCCGTGGTATTGAGTCCTACAGCGACTCCATTGACCTCAATGGCGCAGAGCGCGAAGTCGATATCTTACGCATTGGCCGTGTGGCGCTGGTTTATCAGAGCACCGATGGCGCCGAGACGGGTGCCTGGAACCGTGAGACGCAAAGCTGGGAGGAGTTACCTGCCGGTGATTACGCCTCAGCGGTCCGCAAAGGCGTTCGTATTGCGAAGAAGCAAGCGACCATCGAATTACTCAATATGCCCGTATCAGCCCCGGAGGCTAACTGAAATGCGTTCTCAATTTCTGAAAGTATCTGCTCTGGCGCTGGCAAGCGCGCTCTTTACGCCTTTCACGCTCGGCCAAGAGGCTGAGGGCGAAGTCGAGGCGCCACCCCCCCCTACTCCGCAGGAAATTGCTGCTGAAAATCTTGACCAGCTGCTCGAGTTAGTGGAGCGAGGGCAGGCAAGAGCTTCAGCGGAAAATCAGGCGCGCGAACAGCGCTTCTCCAGCGACAAGGCCAACCAGGCTAAGGCGCTAAAGCGTGCAGAAGACGAGCGCTTGCGTGAAGAGCGGCGTTCTGCTCGATTGGAGAAAAAGTTTGAAGAAAATGAACTGCTGATTGCCGCGAAGCAAGAGCAGCTGAAAGAGCGATTGGGCACCTTGTCTGAGTTATTTGGCCATTTGACAGCCGCTTCCGGCGATTTGGCGTCCAACGTTGAGGTCTCTTTGGTGAGCTCTGAGTACCCCGGGCGTGAAGGGTTCCTCAAGACACTGATCGCCAAGATGTCAGGATCAGATCAGCTGCCGCGTATCGATGAGATTGAAAAAGTGTGGTTCGAGCTGCTGCGTGAGATTCGCGAGCAGGGCGAAATCAGCCGTTACACCGCGAAGGTTGCGACGCCATCGGGTGAGCTGAGCGAGCGAGAGGTTGTGCGTGTGGGCGCTTTCAATATTATTGATACAGACGGTAATTACCTTTCCTTTAACGTTGACCAGTTATCTGAGTTGCCCCGACAGCCCGGTGGTGGCTTTAATGGGCAGGCTCAGGACTTAGCCTCCGCGCAAACGGGGCTATCGCAGTTTGGTATTGACCCCACTGGCCCGACGGGCGGTTCTTTCTTGGCAGCCATTATCGACAGCCCGACTATTACTGAGCGGTGGCACCAAGGCGGATACGTTGGTTACGCCATTACCGCCGTGGGCACCTTTGCCTTTATTCTGGCTATTTTCCGATTGATCGTCCTGACTTCTGTGGGCGGCAAAGTGTCGTCTCAACTCAAGTCGACGTCGGCACGTGCAGATAATCCTTTGGGCCGAGTGTTAAAGGTTCACGAAGATAATCCCAACATGGACCCTGAGACGCTTGAACTGAAAATGGCCGAGGCGGTGCTGAGTGAAACGCCAAAGCTGGAGCAAGGTCTCACATTGCTGAAAATTATTGCCGCAGTAGCGCCCCTGATGGGACTGCTGGGCACCGTGACCGGCATGATCATTACGTTCCAAGCGATCACGATTTTTGGTGCGGGCGATCCTAAGGCGATGGCCGGCGGTATCTCCTCAGCATTGGTGACCACGGTACTGGGTCTGCTGGTTGCGATACCCACCGTATTGCTCCATACAGTCGTGAATGGGCGCTCGCAGCGCATTATTCATGTGCTGAACGAGCAAGCCACGGGCATTGTGGCGGAGCATTCCGAGCGCGCGCACAACTGATTTCTCGGGGAGGCTAGCGGCTCATGGGTATCTTCGAGATCATTCTTGCCTTTATGGAAAAGGGCGGGGACGTGTTGTGGCTAATCGCCATCTTAGTCCTGTTTATGTGGACGCTGATTTTTGAGCGGGCTTGGTATTTCGCCTCCGTCTGGAAGCAAGACCGTGCTGCGGTGCTCGCGAGTTGGGAAGGACGCGGTGAGCGAAAGTCATGGAACGCTAAAAAGATCCGAGAGCGTTTGCTGTCTGAGAGTCGCGAGCTGATTAATGACAATATGAATGTGATCGCCACGTGCGTCGCATTATGTCCACTGCTTGGCTTGTTGGGCACGGTGACGGGCATGATCGAAGTCTTCAACGTGATGGCAGTGACGGGTGGTGGTGATGCAAAGTCCATGGCGGGCGGTGTAGAGCGATCAACGATTCCGACGATGGCAGGCATGGTTGCTGCGTTATCGGGATTATTCGCTAACACCTACTTGCAGCGCATCACGAATCGGGAGCAACAGCTCCTCACAGATCAATTGACGTCGGATCACTGATCCTTTCGCTGGATCGAGGAAGTTATGCGGAAAATCGCCAAACAAAAGGAACAGGACGGCGCAGAGATCGATCTGACACCGATGCTAGACGTTGTGTTTATCATGTTGATCTTCTTCATCGTGGTTGCCTCATTCATTAAAGAGGCGGGCGTTGAAGTGAATCGTCCCGATACGAATCAGCCGGATAACCCAGAGGACTCGACGAGTATTGTCGTCGAAGTGGCTGCGGACAATCAGATTTGGATGGAAAATCGACGCGTCGATATTCGTGCCGTGAGGGCCAATATCCAGCGCTTATTAGCTGAAGATCCCGAAGCGCCAGTGACGATCAAAGTAGAGAAAGGTGCAGAAGCGGGCATTGTGATCGACGTGGCGGATGCCGCCCGAGAATCTGGGGTTGGGGCTGTTAACTGGGCCTCCGACCGGTAAGGAATAAAGTTATGGGTATGCGTGATCAGGCGAGGCCAGGGGCCGATGAAGGAGGCAGTCAGATTGATTTGACGCCGATGCTCGACGTCGTGTTCATTATGCTGATTTTCTTCATTGTGACCTCTTCTTTCGTGAAAGAGCCCGGTGTTGAACTCTTGAAGCCACAGGCGTCTACGATGGAAGCCTGTGAGCGAGGAACCATTATTTTTGCGGTCGACGGCAATGGTGACATTTTTTATAACAAGAATAAGGTGCCGCTAGACCGTGTGATGCGCACTGCAGAGGCGGCCAAGAAAGAGGCGCCTCAGGCAAACATTGTCGTGCAGGTAGACCGGGAGACTCCCGCCTACGTGGTGGAGGACCTGATTGATATTGTGCGGCCCATTCTTACTGCGCCGCCCTGCATCTCCACGGATGAAGAGGCTTAATCGTTATGGGTAGTTCTGTTCGTGTTGCCCTGAGTGCCGCTCTTGCGCTGCCGGTTGCTATTGCGCTCTTTTTAATCATGTTTAAGTTGATTGATCGTGATTACGAGCAGGACGATTCAAAAGCTCGCAAGATCGCCGATATCGTTGTGCCCGATAAAACCATTGAGACCAATCTGAAAGAGGTGAAGCCAGAGAAGGTGGATGATCCAGAGGAGCCACCACCCGACCTTGAGCCGATTCAGTTTGATACCCAGCTTGATATGAATGTGGCCAATACCGCGCCCCTGACTGGCATCAACTTGAATCTCAACGCATCAGGTATGTCATCAGGTGACGGTGAATACCTCCCTATTGTGAAGGTGGCACCTATTTACCCTCGGCGGGCACAGACCCGCGGTATTTCGGGCTACTGCATCGTTGAGTATACCGTCACGAAGACGGGTTCAATCCGAGACCCTTTCGCAGTGGATTGCTCACCTAAAGGGATCTTTGAGCGAGCCTCCGTGAAGGCCTCGACAAAGTTTAAGTACAAGCCACGAGTAGTAGACGGCGAGCCCATTGAGGTCGCCGGTGTGCAGAATAAATTTACTTACGAGCTGGAAAACTAAGTTGAAAGGCGCCGCCATGACATTTTTTTCATTTTGTCGACTGACAGTCCTCGTGACATTGGCGATGTTTGCCACGGTGTTAATCGATCGTGCCTCCCCTTCGTCGTCGTTGATCCCGCAGGCTTTCGCTCAGGATGAAAAAAAGGATACGCGTGAGACGCGTCGCACGCCGGCGCTACGTAACAAGGTATACGAGCGATTAGCGGAAGCGCAAGTGCTGGCCGAAGAGAAGGATTATATCGGTGCAAAAGAAATTTTAGACGACATGATCTCTGAAGAGGGCAAGCGTGCACTCAACAGTTATGAGTTGGCTAACGTCTACAATTTGCAAGCCTTCCTCAGTTACTCTAAAGAGGATTATCGGGGCTCCTTACGCTATTACGGGCTGGTGATTGCGCAACCCGACATCCCCCTGGCGATGGAGATCAACACTCGGTTTACGATTGCGCAGCTGTATTTTGTTCAGGAGCAATGGCAGCAAGGGATTGATGCATTGATCCTGTGGTTTAATTTGAGCGAGAAACCCAATGCGGGTGCTTATGTTTTGCTGGCGCAGGGCTATTACCAGGTCAAAGATTATAACGCGGCGCTTCAAAATGTAGAGACCGCCATTTCGATGCATGAAGTCGAGGGTAAGCTCCCGAAAGAGCAGTGGTACAACTTAGCGAGGTTCCTGTACTTCGATAAAGAGGACTATGATTCGGCACTGGACGTGCTGAATACGCTCATAATTTATTATCCGAAAAAGCAGTATTGGGTTCAGGCATCACACCTCTACGGTGAGAAAAAAGACGAAACCCGACAGCTCGCTTTGATGGAGGCGGCCTACGAGCAGGGGTTTTTGGATCGCAGTAGCGAACTCGTGACCATGGCCTATTTATACTTGAATGCAGAAGCACCTTATTACGCCGGTTCGGTGATTCAAAAAGGCCTAGACGACGAGCTCGTCGAGGAGAAATCTAAGAACTTCGAGCTGGCCGGTAGCGCTTGGGCTCAGGCGAGGGAAGTCGAAAAATCGATTCCGATGATGGAAAAAGCGGCGGCAAAGTCGGACGAGGGCGAACTCTATGTGCGTCTGGGTAATGTCTATCTTGACGGCGATCAGTTTGCGAAGGCTGCCGAGTCAGTTCAAAAGGGCTTGAAGCGTGGCGGTGTGAAGCGCCCGGACCAAGCTAGGCTGGTGCTCGGCATGTCGTATTTTAATTTGGGCGAATATAACAAGGCCAGACGTGCGTTTCGGGATGCAGGAAAAGACGAGCGGTCCGAAAAGTATTCGAAGCAGTGGATCAGGTACATTACGAGTGAGGAACAGCGCCAGATTGAGCTACAGAAAGATATTTTCTGATCGCGGAAGACTCATTGTCAGGACAAGAAAAAGGGGCCTAACGGCCCCTTTTTAATTGTTGTCGCGATGTCATGACGCCGCTGACTGTGAGACTGCTACTCGCTTAAGCAACATAATAGTGCCTACCGCCTGCTGATGATGGAAATAACATGATGCAGGCGAGCGTGAGTAACGTAGCCGGAAAAGGTGCTTCCGGCGAAGAGCCTACTGCGGGTTGACGTTTTCCGCTTGAGGGCCTTTTTGGCCGTCTGTGACAGTGAACTCAACCTTCTGGCCATCGGTCAGGGTCTTGAATCCGTCACCTTGAATAGCGCTGAAGTGTACAAAGACATCCGGCCCGTCTTCTTGTGCGATAAATCCATAGCCTTTGGTCTCATTGAACCACTTCACGGTACCCGTTACTGTTGACATGTTTTCTACTACCTTCATTAATGATTTCTTACGTGCCCTTGCGGACTGTTATTGTCGAAGCGCACCACACCGTATCAAAAAGCCTACAATCACGGCGCACTATCGAGCTTGCTGGATTTCCAGCCTCTGCAGTGTAGCACTCTGTAGCAGCCGCGCAGGTGCTTTTTTGTCCGTTTGGGCCCCGTATTTGGGTAATTTGAGGTTATTTAACGGGTAAAATCTTCATGAGATCCGTTTTACCGGCTTCACCCTGCGTGCTTCCCATGGTCATGAGGATGAAGTCCCCCCTGGATAGAAATCCACCATCGACCAAGAACTCAACGGTTCTTGCCTCAAGATCCTGGGGTGAAAACGCGGCAAAATCAAAAAATAAGGGTATAACGCCGCGGCACAATGCCAGGCGTTGCAAGGTGTCAGGCCTTCGGCTCAAGGCGAAGATGGGCAAGCCGGAGCTCAATCGCGACATCATGGTCGGCGTGGTCCCTCTCTCGGTGAGGCAGGCGAGACCACGGACATCAGGGAAATGATTCGCGCCATACATTGCGGATAACGCAATGGCTTCCTGAGGACTGGTAAATTCTCGGTCTGCTCGGTATCGAGAGGTGCGTGCCACAGGGTGTTGCTCAGCCCCTAATGCCGCGTCGGCCATCGCTGACACCACCTCAACCGGAAACGCGCCCACCGCGGTTTCGGCCGATAGCATCACGGCGTCAGTCCCGTCGAGTACAGCATTGGCAACATCGAACACCTCCGCGCGCGTGGGCATCGAGTTGCTGATCATTGACTCCATCATCTGCGTCGCGGTGATGACCATTCGATCCCGTTTTCGGGTGGTAGAAATTAAAGCCTTCTGAATGCCGATGAGTTGTGCGTCGCCCACTTCGACACCCAAGTCACCACGTGCCACCATGACGCCGTCACTGGCATCGATAATGCTATTCAGCAGTTCCGTGTCGGCGACGACTTCCGCACGCTCTATTTTTGCGATGATTGCAGGATCAAGCTGTTGGTCTGCCAACAGCTGACGCGCTTCCTGAATGTCGGCCGCACTTGAGACAAATGAGACGGCGACAAAGTCTGGTTCGATAGCCGGCATCGCACGGATGTCGTCAAGGTCCTTTTCCGTTAACGCGGGCGCGGCTAATCCACCCCCCAATTTGTTAACGCCTTTACGCGCACTCAGGCGCCCCCCGACCACGACCGTGCAGTTAACCGCGGTGTCGCTGACATCTTCCACGCGCAAACGCAGCTTGCCATCATCGAGCAGCAGGACATCGTCTTGCTCCACACTCGATGGCAGTGCCTGATACTCGACGCAGACGCCCCGGTGGTCTCCGCCATCCGGCGCGATCGTCAGACTCAACTGGAAAGGGTCTCCTGCCTGCAGAGTTACGGCGCCGTCTGTGAATCCGGCGATGCGGATTTTGGGTCCTTGTAGGTCCGCCAGAATGCCGACATAACGGCCATGATGCCGAGCTTGCCGTCTAATGTGCTGAGCGACCTGAATATGATCTGCTTGAGCCCCATGGCTGAAGTTCAATCGAAACACATCCACGCCAGCACTCAACAAGCGGCCAATCATGTCTTGGCTACTACTGCCGGGTCCCACCGTCGCGACTATTTTAGTGCGACGCAGTGCCTTCAATTTATGAGCTTTTTTAGCCGTCACGATATTGCCTGTTTCTCCATGTCATTGCCCTTTGCTGTCGTTTTACAGCAACTGATATCGTCTGCACCCAAGCCATTACGCGTCAATGCAGCGCCCTTGTCAGGTGATTCTCGTGTGTTTTCGCGCGTTACTTTCGCGCGCTACTTTCTTGCGTAAAAAGGCGTATTTTTCAGCGCGCAATAGGCGTCACGAGAATTTCGTTAGAGTATGGCAGGATCACGGGTGTCGGCGCTATGTCACAATACCGCGCCAGCTCATTTATTATACCGCTTACGATGACCCTAATTGATAACCTATTCACCTGATGAACCATGCCGAATCCCGATACCAGAAGTCCTAACCCGCCTGTGGGATATGCCTGCGACTGCGCCTTATCGCGGCGTCAGCAAATCGAGTTGGTCGCTGAATTTCATGTGCACCGTATTCGCCCCTCGCGTATCGCTTACCGATTGGGCATCGACATTGCGCAGGTGGAGGCCTGGTTGTCTGGCGAGCAAGACGAGCAGCAGTTTCAGCACTTGATAACTTCACACCGACGGCGAAAGTATCAGATGCAACTGCATCGTGCCGATCGACTGCGTGGACAAAAAGCGTACGAAATGAGGGTGGCCGCAAAAAAAGACCTACAGCAGGGTAATACGGTATAGATTGACCGTCGGCTTCAATCGGTTTCGGTATTGTAGGACGGAGAATGTCATGAACGACACGACAATAGATGCGATTGATCAGTGGCACAAGATGATGGCGACAGGCAGCTATGATGGCCTCTACGAATTACTGTCACGCGACTGTGTGTTTTGGTCGCCTGTCGTGCACACACCACAACAGGGCCGAGACGTCACTTTGATGTATTTGACGGCGGCGGGGCAGGTGTTTAACACGGACTTCCACTATGTCCGAGAAGTCAGAAGCGGTGATACCGCAGTACTCGAATTTGAATGCAGCGTGGACGACATTCAGGTTAATGGTATTGACATGATCCAACTCGAGAATAACCAGATCATTGATTTTAAGGTAATGATTCGCCCCCTGAAGGCTGTGAATAAGATTCACGAGAAAATGATGGCGATGTTGGCACAGGCCAAAGCGGCATCTTGAACGGTATCTTGAGCGACAAAGGGCGCAGGTCCGCCTCGCTTAATGATGGTCGTCAATAGGAGCAAAGTCTTGGACAGATTGATTATCGGCATTAGCGGTGCGTCGGGTGTTCAGTACGGTGTGCGGGCGCTGGAACTGTTGCAAGCAGTGCCTATTGAAACGCATCTGATCATGAGTAAGTCTGCTGAGTTGACGGTTCACCATGAGCTGGATTGCTCGGTCGACGAGATCAGAGCGTTAGCAGACGTGTGGCACCCCGTTCGTAATGTGGGCGCCTCCGTTGCCAGTGGCTCGTTTCAAACGCGCGGTATGCTACTCGCGCCTTGTTCTATTCGGACACTCGGCGAAATTACCTCAGGTGTGACCTCTTCTCTGCTGACTCGGGCCGCTGACGTGATTTTGAAGGAGCGTCGCCGGCTAGTCCTGATGGTCAGGGAAACGCCCCTTCACCTTGGGCACCTTCGCAATATGGTTGCCGTGACAGAAATGGGCGCCGTCGTCGCGCCGCCAGTCCCCGCATTTTATGCAAAGCCGGATTCGGTTGACGCCCTGGTGACACAAAGTGTGGCCCGGACCTTGGATCTCTTCGATATCGCCTTACCTGAGACGCATCGCTGGACCGAATCTTGAAGGTTCGGCTCAACCGATGGCGCGGGCATTCACTGGCGTGGCTCGTCTTTTTTGTCATCGTGGTCGACTTAATCGGATTTGGTATCGTAATTCCCATCCTGCCTTTTTTGTCGCCGCAGCTAGGCGGTGGTACCGATGACATTGCCTTTATTCTGGTCAGCTATAGCGTTGCTGCGGCTTTTTTTGCGCCGGTGTGGGGCCGTCTTTCCGATCGTTTCGGTCGGCGCCGTATTTTAGGGGTTTGTCTGCTGGGTGGCGCGGCATCACATTTTTTGCTGGCGGCGTCAGACGCGCTTTGGATGGTTTATTTGGCGCGAGCTGTTGCGGGCGTTATGGCGGGGAGTATTCCGGTTGCTACCGCGGTGATCGCAGATGCCAGCTCTCCCGATCAGCGTTCACGCGCAATGGGCTTGATTGGCCGTGCGTTTGGTGTGGGGCTGATACTGGGCCCTGTCATCGGTGGCTTGCTCGCGCGCAATGACAACGATTTTGCTTTGCCTTGTATCGTCGCCGGAGTGCTGTCACTGATTGCTGCGTTGATGACGTTTACATTATTGCCGGCGAGCCAGCCGCATCGTTCTGGTGAGAGTGATAGGCCGACCTCGATCTCGTTATTCCAGATAGTGCAACGTTCTGGCTTCTTTTTATTTCTTGCCCAGTTTTGCCTTCACACCTGCGCTGTGAGTGCGGCTATTTATTTATTTCCGCTATGGGTCGCCGACGGGCATGGCTGGCAAGCTCGGGAGGTCGGTCTTTTTTTTGGGTTGGTGGGTGTAGTGATGATTGTGACCCAAGGTAATCTTCTGGGCCGCATGACCGATCGATTTGGTAATGTCGGTGTGTTGCGGGGCGCCGCACTGGTCTTCAGCTTATCCTTATTATTAACCGGCTGGGTCTCCGATATTTGGGCCATGACCCTTGTCAGTCTCGGTGCTTTTTCTTCGGCGACGCTGTGTTTACCCATACTGAACACGATTGCTAGTCATCTCGTCGCGCCGTCATGGCGGGGCCAGTTTTTTGGGATGACCGCCTCCTCCTCTGCTGTTGGCCGAGTGTTGGGCCCATTAATTGCTGCGGTGCTGTTGGCATACAGTGGCTTTGGCATGGCGTGGATGGGAATGGGCATGCTTGTCAGCCTGATTGTGATTTGGTCATTGACCGATGGGGCCCGCTTGGAATTTGCAGCGACTCACAGTGTCCCTGAGTCAAGTGAGCCGCTTGGGAGCGACTCATGAAGCCAAAGTGTGTTGTGGCGCTCGCATTGCCCAACGAAATGCTCTCGGGCTTGTCAGAGCAATATGAGGTTCTGCCCTGGACTGAAGCGTGGGCAATACCCGAGGCTGAGCTAATGAGTCGGCTTCGCGGTGCGCAGGGCTTGTTGTGCACGCTCACCTCGCCCGTGACCCCTGCCATGATTGACGTCGCAGACCGGCTGAAAGTGATCTCCACCATCTCCGTTGGTGTTGACCACATTGATCTGCTTGCCGCATCCAGATCGGCAATACCGGTTGGCCATACCCCTGGCGTGCTGGTTGATAGTACGGCTGATCTCACGCTGGCACTGATGCTGGCAGTGACGCGGCGCGTTGCCGAGGCGGATCGTTGGATTCGCTCAGGTCACTGGACGGATGGGTGGCAGTCAGATTTGTTACTCGGTACCGATATCAGTCAGGCGACGATCGGTATCGTCGGTTTGGGCCCGATTGGGGAGGCGGTGGTAACCCGACTGAAAGGATTTGGGTGTCGCGTCTTAACCTGGAATCGCACGCCAAAACAGATACCCGGTGCCGAGCCGGTTGCGCTGGATGCACTGTTCGCGCAATCGGATGTGGTGTCGCTGCATACGGCATTGACGGAGGAGACCACGCAGATCGCTAACCGCGCGCGCTTGGCCAGCATGCCGTCGGGTTCGTCACTCATTAATACTGGACGTGGCCTACTCGTCGATGAAGCCGCGCTCATTGATGAGGTCCAATCAGGTCGACTCAAGGCGGGCTTGGACGTTTTTATTAATGAACCGTTACCTGCGGACCACCCCTTTAAAAGGCTGGATAACGTTGTGTTGTTGCCCCATGTGGGCAGTGCGACGGCATCAACTCGTGACGCGATGGTGACACGCGCATTCGACAATTTGCACGCAGGCATGGCAGGGCAGCGTGTTCCGTTTTGTGCCAATCCGGAAGTGTATGAAGTCGAGCGTTAACGGCCTGCTGCATCGGGTAGTGGTCGAAACGCCTTCGCGAGGCCAGGCTGTAGTTTACGGCGCACCTTCTCCAAATCTGGCTGATTCCTGTTCTCCACTACCTGACTGACACTGGCAGACCATACTGGCGCCAAGTTAGTACCATCTTCAAATAACAGCACCAGACTGGCGATTTCTCGGGGTCCACTGAGTGCGTAGGTGTTATCAATGATAGCCTGGTCAGGATGACGGTTAATCACCGAACTGGTAGCACCAAAATCAGGTGCCGCCTCGGTTGCGCCGCCCTCCAGGGCAGCGCGTAATTCGTAACTGATCACAAAATCGCCCCCACCCTCTTGGTAGCGGTAACCTTTTTTATTCAGCTCACTCATTACAACGTCTCTGACCGTGCTCGATAGCTGGTAAAAACTATCCAAAGAGCCAGACATGCCGGTCGGAATAGCCGATTTCCAACTAAAGGATTGGTACCCCTTGGCGGCGAAACGGTCAGTGGGCATTGTATCGACCTGCATGGTGGTACACGCCAGCAAGCTCATGCTGAGCAAGCCTAGTGCGCCGCGTTGGAGCGATACTGTCCAACTCATCATCGTATTCGTCATGCTTTAAATGCTCCTCAGAACCGTTGTCAGGTGAACCATATCAGCTTCACGATCATAACCGCGATAGCAATGATGAGTAGGGCACGAATCACCGGCTCCCCGCCGGATAGCGTAAGCCTCGCCCCTAACCAACCCCCAACGCCGTTTCCTAATGCCATCACACCGCCGATCCACCATAGCAATTCGAGTTGGTTACCAAATACCAACAGCGCTGAAAGGGTATAGAGGAGAATGATAAACACTTTGTGAATGTTCGCGGTAACAAGATTCAGTCCAAGCACGCGATGTAAAATGGGTAGCAGAATGAACCCCATCCCGATTTGAATAAAACCGCCCCAAAACCCGGCAAGCACCATGAGTCCATGCCCCGCCAGCAATCGGTTGCGAGAGGGTGTGAATGTGGCGCTGTCTGGGTCGGATCGTGCATTGGTCAGTATCAGTATCAGCACTAAGGCCATGACCCCTGCTAGCACCACATTAAAGGCCTCCACTGAAATAGTGGCGCCCAATAATGCGCCGGCAATGGCACCGGGGACGGCACATAATGACAGTGACAATATCAAGCCGATTTCAGGGACACCGTGTCGTAGGTACGTCAGACAGGCAGTCATATTCTGTGCCACGATAGGCAGCCGATTGGTGCCATTAGCAATGGGGCCCGGCACACCGAAGAACATCATGATTGGCACCGTGATGATGGAGCCGCCACCTGCCATCACGTTAATAAAGCCAGCGACAATGCCCGCTAACATGAGCGCTGCATACTCCCAAAGCGCCAGGTCCATGTCTCAGTCTCGCGACGTGCGCATCGTCACAAATTCTTCAGCTGCGGTGGGGTGAATACCCACTGTGCGGTCGAAATCCGCCTTGGTCGCCCCCATTTTTAACGCAATGGCCAGACCCTGGCAGATCTCCCCCGCGTCATCCCCCACCATATGCGCGCCCAGCACTCGGTCCGAGGGGGTGTCGATGACGAGCTTCATGAGCGTCCGCTCATCGCGGCCACTTAAGGTATGTTTAAGGGGTCGAAATTCTGATTGATAAATGGTTGTTTGGTAGCCAGCCGCGTGTGCTTCTTCTTCTGTTAGGCCCACCGTACCAATCGGTGGGCTACTGAACACGGCGGTCGCAATGCACTGGTAGTCCATGGTTTGGGGCGTGTCATTGAATTGCGACTCGGCAAAAACCATCGCCTCAGCAATGGCTACCGGTGTGAGCTCCCAACCTCCTGTCATATCACCCAGTGCAAAAATAGAGGGCTCATCGGTTTGGAATTGCTCGTTGACGCAGAGATAACCACTGTCGTTCAGTTTAACGTCGGTGTGTTCAAGGCCCAGATGCGCAATATTGGGTCGTCGCCCGGTCGCGCACAACACGGTATCGAAGTCGAGTACGCCATCTGACAGGTGCGCCGTGATACCGCCGGCCTCGGCAGCTTCTAGGGAATGCGTGTCATGGTTAAAGCGCAGATCAACCCCGGCTTTACGCATCTCTTCCGCCAAGAAACTACGAATATCATGATCAAACCCCCTCAGGAATAAATCACCCCGGTAACTTTGCACTACGTTGGCGCCCAATCCAGCGAAGGTGCTGGCAAATTCAGTCGCAATATAACCACCGCCAATAATGAGGAGTCGCTCGGGAAATCGTGGGAGATCAAATAGTTCGTTGGAATTGATCGCGAGATCAACCCCGGGAATATTAGGCATGGCGGGCCAAGTACCGGTTGCGAGCAAAATTTTCTCGGCAGAGAGGGTGCGGTCACCGACGACCACCGTCTGGGGCCCCGCCAATGTGCCATGACCTTCGATAATATCGACTCCGGGGCCAGCTAGCAGCCGCTCATAAATCGCATTTAATCGTGCAATCTCTTTGCTTTTATTATCTCGCAATGTGTCCCAATTGAATTGCGGTCGCTCACACTGCCAGCCGAAGCCCTTGGCATCTTCCCAAGCGGCGCCATACTCGCTGGCATAGACATAGAGCTTTTTAGGAATGCAACCGACATTCACACAAGTTCCGCCTAGCGCGCGCTCCTCGATTACCGCCACTCTAGCGCCGAATTCGGCACATTTACGCGCCGCACGCACACCGCCGGAACCCGCGCCTATCACTAATAAATCGTAGTCAAAAGTTTTCATCGTGGCCTTTCAGGTCTATTTACCGATGAATGGGAGTTCCTATCCATTACGGCTTGGCTTACAGTCTCGCCTACGAAAATACACGATCAAAAGCGATGACTATGTCGACATTAAGAATACACCTAATCCTCTTTCTCGGCTTGCTCTCTGGCCTGTTTCATCTCTCGGTTTGGGCATCCGATGACAGTGCCCTGCCGGCCACTGTGCCGCCACCCGCTCGGATTGTCCTGATGGATGAATCTGTGATTTGGGGAGAGATCATCGATATCCGCGAGGGCGAAGTCGTCGTGAAGACCCAATGGATCGGTGAGGTATCGATTGATCTGACTGCCATCATGCTGCTCGAGTCCGATCAAGAAATAGAACTGCTGACAAAAGATCAAAACAAATTTGCTTTGTCGTCATTACAGGTCATCGAGGGCGAAGTGGTGCTGGAGGATGAGGAGAATCTAGCCGTTGATGAGTTATATGTTGCTAATCCTGAGGAGTGGGAGGAAGGGCACGGATATAGTTTAGAGGGTCGAGTGACCAGTGCAGTGGAGTTTCTTCGTGGTAATACGTCGACCGACCAGTTCAACGCCGATTTTGAAACCATTTTACGTAGCCAACGCGATCGAATTACGGTTCGCGGTGACTATGCGGAAACCAGTGCCGTTGTGCTGCAACCTAAAATTGATGCCGAGGGCGAGCCGGTGCTGGATGCAAATGGCGATCCGGCAGTGACCAAAACCTCGACCCCAACGATCGATAACTGGGCCATTGTCGGTAAGTACGATTATTTTCTCAGTAACTCGCAAAATTATCTGGGTGTGAATCTTGGCGTCAATGCCGATCGATTTGCGGACATTGAGCGACGTGCTTTCATCGGTCCCTACTTTGGGCGCAAACTTTTTGTCGACAAGACCTATCAGTTGGACGCGGAATTAGGCCTGTCTTATGTTGAGACCGACTTTATCGAGCGTGACTACGACGGCGACGATCCGGTAGATCGGAACGCTTCCGATAATTACTTTACGGGTCTCACTCTCAATTTCACGGGTGAGGTGGAACTCTTTGATGGGTCACTCAACTTATACCTACGTCAGACCAATATTTTAAATGTGTCCGACATGGACAAATCGATATATCGGACAACATTCGGGTTGCGATTTCCCCTGTTATTTGGTCTGGAGGCAGCCGCTGAAGCGTCGGCAGATTACGATGGTGGCGCCGCTCCGGGTAAGGAAAAGTTAGACGAGGCGGTGAGGTTTCGTATTGGCTATACCTGGTAAGTTTTGGTCAGATATAACGTGAGTCCATGAGTCAGCCTCCGCAGTCAGACGTTGTGTTTCTCCCGCTCGGTGGATGTGGGGAAATTGGCATGAATTTCAATTTGTTTGGGCACCAAGGCCAGTGGTTGGCGGTTGACTGTGGCATCACCTTGGAGCAGGTCCCCGGTGCGGTGCGGCCCGCCGTTCAAATGCCCGACCCGCGTTTCATCGTCGATCACCGAGACCAACTCAGTGGCTTATTGATTACGCATGCGCACGAGGATCATTTAGGTGCGTTACCGTATTTATGGGAGCAGCTGCGCTGTCCGGTTTACGCTACGCCCTTTGCTGCCGCTGCACTGCGGCACAAAACCCGCGGGCGCCGCGGCGTGCTGCCGGTACCGCTGATTGAGGTCACCCCAGGTGACCGGTCAAGCATAGGGCCTTTCTCGGTGGAGTGGATTCCCGTGACACATTCCACGCCGGAGACCTGTGCACTGTGTATTAGTGTTGGCCAGACGCGCATCCTGCACACAGCGGACTGGAAGATCGACGCCGCCCCGGTTGTTGGTCCCGCCTGGTCTGATAAACGCTTCGAGGCGCTGGGTGTTGAGGGGGTCGATGCGGTTATTTGCGACTCAACGAATGCCTTGCAAGCGGGGCGCTCCGTCACCGAGGGTCGGGTTGCGCAAGGACTTAGTCAAGTGATTCAGCGCTGTGAAGGTCGCGTTGTGGTGGGGTGTTTTTCGAGCAACATCGCGAGGATTCAAGCGCTGTCACAGATAGCAGCCGATACCGGACGATACTTAAGTGTCTTGGGTCGATCGGCGGCGGGGATGGCGAGTTGTGCGCAACAAGTGGGGTTGTTTCCGACTCCGTTCAAACCGATTCATGCGGAACATCTCGGATATTTGCCGCCGCGTGAAGTACTGGCCATTGCGACCGGGAGTCAAGGAGAATCGGGTGCGGCCCTGCATCGACTGCTGGCACAGACACACCCTAATCTATCCTTGGATGCGGGAGATACGGTGATCTTATCGTCCAAGACAATTCCCGGAAATGAAGCGTCCGTAGCGCGGTTGATTGAAGGATTTAGGGCAAGGGGTATTGATGTGCTCGAGGCCGATGCCAGTGATATCCCGCTGCATGCATCAGGACACCCTTATCAGGAGGAACTGCGCGATCTTTATCGGCTGTTGAAGCCGTCGCTCGCGATTCCGGTGCACGGAGAGGCCGCACACATGGATGCCAATGCGCGAATCGCCAAACAAGCCGGCGCTTCGGCTGCGCTGACCGGAACGAATGGTGATCTTTTTTACTTGAGTCCCGTACCCGGCGTCAGGCGCCGTTACGCGCCGGTAGGCCGATTGCAGTGGTGCGAAGATACGGAGCGCCTGATCAACGTGAATTGATACCGGTTCTAAGGCGTAGTCCTGATGCCGGAGGCGCGTCGTGCCGCTGCTCGCTCGGCATCGGCAGTATTAATCCACCGGTAGGTTAAATAATATTTAAAAATATTGGCTACGTACTGCACGGTCTCTCTGCCAATCTGTTCGGCAACAATAATCTCGACATTATCGAACCAAAGGTTAGGGTCGTAACCCCGCTCTCCCGCTTCTTTTCGTAGACGACGAATGCGTCCAGGCCCCGCATTGTAGGCCGCGAGTGCGAGTAGCGAGCCGTTGCGCTCATCTAACTCTGGGCCGCTAAAGTACCGGGTTTTTAGAAAGGCCATGTACTTCGCACCTGCCTCAATATTGGGTTCAAGCTCATCAATATTCGAGATACTGACGTTCTTATCTCCAGCGGTACTGGGTAAAAGTTGCATCACGCCAACCGCCCCTACATGGCTCCTAACGCTTTGGTCCAACCGAGATTCCTGAAAGCCTTGTGCGGCGAGTAAGGTAGGGTCCATACCGTAATCGGTGCCATATTTTTGAAACAGGGATGACAAAGATCGATAACGAGAGAGCTCTTCATCGCCAATGGCATTTTCAGCCCAATCGAAATCGCGGACGTAGCGATTGCGAATGATATTGCCAAACAGCGTTCCTTCTCGGTTGTCTTTGAGAAAGCGATTCAGAAAACCTGCG
>Ga0115571_1000749_pt1 | contig 24032 bp, 23 predicted proteins | sample COGITO_mtgs_1205_FD_87293 | JGI IMG/M metagenome (GOLD analysis project Ga0115571, IMG submission 87293) | Pelagic marine microbial communities from North Sea - COGITO_mtgs_120531 | ecosystem: Environmental > Aquatic > Marine > Epipelagic | place: Germany:Helgoland, sampling site Kabeltonne...
AATGGTCTGATCGAAAATTCCCTTTATGAGACCATGATGAACAGTGGTTTAAACGACCAGTTGACCTATTATTTGGCCGATGTTTATGCTTGGAATATCGACTTCTACAGGCTCCATAAGGGTGACCGATTTAAAGTCATTTACACCGAGAAATTTGTCGATGATACCGTATCATTAGGGGTTGAGCGTATAAAAGCTGCAATATTTCAACATGCTGGGAAAGAATTTTATGCTTTCGAGTTTCAACCCGACTCGCTTAAAAGAATTGTGGAATATTTTGACGAAAAAGCCAAAAATCTAAGAAGAGCATTTCTTAAAGCACCCGTAAAGTTTGGCCCCGTTACCTCACGTTATAATCTCAAGCGGAGAATTGCCTATTATGGCAACCGAATCAAACCTCATCGCGGTACCGACTTTGCTGCCAATGTTGGGACTCCCATTCTGGCCACAGCCAATGGTGTGGTGGTCAAATCCTCCTATACCCGAGGCAATGGGAACTACGTCACCATCAAACACAATAATATCTACAGCACCCAATACCTCCACATGAAACGTCGCAAAGTAAAAGTAGGGGAGTTCGTCACCCAAGGACAAGTCATCGGATGGGTAGGTATGACGGGCTATACCTCTGGGCCTCACGTTTGCTATCGGTTTTGGAAAAACAACCGACAAGTAGATCCTTTTAAACAAAAGCTTCCCGAAGCCAAACCCATTACTAACCAACTAAAAATTGATTATTTAAATGCCATCGCCGATTTGAAAACCCAGCTCGATTGCATATCTTTCACTCCAGAATCAACATACATTAACTCAGCATTAGCACTCTCTCATAGTGACATTAATTAAACGAAATCCCACCGCCCTCAAATCTTGGAAATCATTAGAATCCAACTTCAAAAATCACGCTCAGAAAAAAATAACCGACTACTTTTCCGAGGATGCTGACCGCATTAAAAAACTTTCTTTACAGTGGGAATCTTTTTATGTAGATTACTCCAAGAACTTATTGGATGAAGAAACCCTAAGTCTATTAACCGAAATGGCTAAAGAATCAGGGCTAAATGAAGCAATTGAAGCCTATTTCGGAGGAGCCAAGATCAACGAAACAGAAAATCGAGCCGTACTTCACACCGCACTAAGACAGCTCAATCCCAGTAGCATAATGGTGGATGGCGAAGACATCACTCCTCAAATAGAAGTCGTTAAAAAACAAATGTTTGACTTTGCCGATCGGGTCATTTCTGGAGATTGGAAAGGACATACAGGAAAAGCCATCACCCATGTTGTGAATATCGGAATTGGGGGTTCAGATTTGGGTCCTGCCATGGTTACCGAAGCACTTGAGTTTTACAGCAATCATTTGCAGTTAACTTTTGTTTCCAATGTGGAAGGTGATCATGTCGAACAAGTAATCAAGACAATTGACCCAGAGACAACACTTTTTTTAATTGTTTCAAAAACATTCACTACTCAAGAAACCCTGAGTAATGCCAACACGCTGCGGAAATGGTTTTTGAACCATGCACCTGAATCGGCCATTAGCCAGCATTTTGTTGCTGTATCTACCAACTTGGAAAAAGTAACCGATTTTGGTATTGCTCCAGAAAATGTCTTTCCTATGAACGATTGGGTAGGCGGACGTTTTTCCTTGTGGAGTACTGTTGGGCTATCGATCTGTTTGGCTGTGGGGCCCAAGCATTTTGAGGATTTACTTCAAGGGGCAGCGAAAATGGATGAACATTTTCGTACAACCGATTTCAAGGAAAATATTCCTGTAATTTTAGCCCTGATTACCGTTTGGTACAACAACTTTTGGGAGGTCGAAACCGAAGCCATCATTCCCTATTCTCAATATTTGAGAAACCTACCCGCCTACCTCCAACAAGCGATCATGGAAAGTAATGGGAAGGGGGTTGATCGAGAGGGGAAAACGATTGACTACCAAACTGGAAACATCATTTGGGGTGCCTCTGGAACCAACGCCCAGCATGCCTTTTTCCAATTAATACACCAAGGAACCAAGATGATCCCTGCCGACTTTATTGGCTTTGCCAAACCCCTTCATGAAGGCAACGATCATCAAGATAAATTGATGTCCAATTTTTTTGCCCAGACTCAAGCACTAATGGAAGGAAAAAATGGAGAAACAGTAAGAAAAGAACTCTCCGATCAAGGAAAATCTCCAGAACAAATCGAAGCACTGCTTCCCTTTAAAGTATTTGAAGGCAATCGTCCTTCCAATACACTATTTATTGAACAACTCACACCAAATAGTATAGGTTCTCTTATCGCACTATATGAACACAGAATTTTTGTCCAAGGAATCATTTGGAATATCTATAGCTATGACCAGTGGGGTGTGGAATTGGGAAAACAATTGGCAAACAATATCCTCAAAGATTTCGACGGTGATAAAATAGACCACCATGACCCTTCTACTCAAGGGTTGATCCAACAGTATAAAAAATTCCGGAAGTAATCTTAAAACCTCAAGTCTTTGAGTTTCAATTGTAAGCTTTTCTCTCCTCTGAATTCATTTTCCTCTACCGTGTAAAGTATCTGAAATAGATCTCTACTTTTAATTTTACTGATGTGATTGGCCATCCCAAAACCAATGCCTGTTAAGTTTGATTTTGAGGAGTCGGTTACCTCAAGTTTTAAGTGAGTTTGATCTTGACCAACAGCTTTTGTTTGTCCACCGTCCAGACAATCTTTCGTTAAAAATACTGGTCGCATATTACTCGGGCCAAAGGGAGCCATCTGTGCCATAATCCGTTGAAATTTTGGTGTGATTTTATCCAATGTAATTTCAAGATCATAGGAAGTAGATGGAATGCGCTGCTCTGGTAATAGGGTCTGTTCCACCGCCTTTTCAAATGCCTTTTTAAAAGGCAGAAAATTTTCTGGTTTTATTGTCAATCCAGCAGCATAACGGTGTCCCCCAAATTGAACAATATGTTCCTTACAAGTCTCCAAAATTTGATAAACGTCTACTCCTTTGACCGAACGAACCGATGCAGAATAATAGTCTCCCGAAGCAGCAAAAACTACTGTGGGTCGATAATAGGTTTCTATCAGTCGAGAGGCGACAATCCCAATTACACCTTTGTGCCAATCGGGTTGAAAAACAACCGTAGAATAGGCTTCTTCTTCCTTATTCTGTTTAATTTGATCCAAGGCTTGAGCAGTAATTTTTTGATCCAATTCTTTTCGCTCGCTATTGAATAACTCAATGGCCCTTCCACGAGACAATGCCTCTTCTTTGTCTTCTGACAATAGCAGTGCTACTGCATGACTACCGTGTTTAATTCTCCCTGCTCCGTTGATTCTTGGTGCAATGACGAATACCAAATCAGAAACATTGATTTTTCTTTTTAGTTGATGGATAAAAAACCGAATCCCTACTCTGGGATTTTCATGAATCTGTTGAATTCCAAAATGGGTCAATATCCTATTCTCCCCTACTATGGGTACAATATCTGCAGCAACGGCCATAGCAACCAAGTCCATAAAGGGTATGATCTCCTGAATTTTTCCTCCTTTTTCTTGGGTCAAAGCCTGTAATAGTTTAAAACCAATCCCGCAACCACATAAGTCTTTAAAAGGGTAGGGGCAGTTGGATTGTTTGGGATCTAAAATCGCAACGGCGGGCGGAATTACCTTCCCAGGTAAGTGGTGATCGCAAATGATAAAATCAATTCCCAGAGTTTGGGCATAGGTCACATTATCTACCGCTTTGATACCACAGTCTAGGGCAATGATAAGGCTGATATTTTCTGTCTTGGCATAGTCAATTCCTTTGGTGGAAATCCCATAGCCCTCTTGATATCGATCAGGGATATAATAGATACAATTGGGGTGGTTTTGAATCAAAAATGAATATACCAAGGCAACAGCTGTCGTACCATCTACATCATAATCACCATAGATCATTATTTTCTCTCCCTTGTCTGTGGCTTGAAGGATACGGTCAACTGCCTTTCGCATTCCCAACATCAAAAAAGGGTCGTGCAAATCTGACAGGTCTGGGCGGAAATAGGACTTAGCCGTATCAAAGTCCTCAATACCTCTTTGAATCAATAGACACGCAATTTCAAAGGGAACTCCAATTTCTTGTTGTAGTTGCTTGATCTTCTGCTCATTGGGAATGGGTTTGGGACTCCAATGCATCTTGATTATTTTTTTTGAGATCCAGATACACAAACCACAAATTCTCCTTTGGGAGCATGGGTATTAAAATAATCCTCTGCTTCTTTCAAAGTCCCCCTAAAATTTTCCTCAAACATTTTTGACAACTCTCTTGAAATGGATACCCTTCGCTCTGGACCATAAATTTCAGAAAACTGACTCAAGGTTTTGAGAAGCTTATGCGGAGACTCATAAAATATAAGGGTCCGATCTTCATCCAAAAGTTTTTTTAAGCGTTTATTTCTTCCTTTTTTGTGAGGTAAAAATCCTTCAAAAACAAAACGATCGGAAGTAAGCCCACTTTGAACCAAAGCAGGAATCAAGGCCGTGGCACCAGGTAAACAAGTAACTTTCAGATTAAGAGACAGCGCTTCCCTAACCAAAAGGAAACCTGGGTCAGAAATCCCTGGCGTTCCAGCATCGGAGATTAATGCTATATTCAATCCCGTATTCAATTTTGAAGTAATCTCCTCTAGTTTTCTGTGTTCATTATGCATGTGGAAAGCCTGCATTGGGGTATTGATCTGATAATGGGTCAACAGCTTACCACTGGTACGGGTGTCTTCAGCTAGTATCAAATCGACTTCTTTTAAAGTGGATATTGCCCTGTAGGTGATGTCTCCTAAATTGCCTATCGGTGTTGGTACTAAAAAAAGCTCCCCCATTTTCTTGTTTGCTTCAATGCGATGAAACTACTATTGAAAATTATTTTCTACGATTTTTAAAAAGCGAGCCTCAAATTGCTCCTTGCCTTCCCAATGATTGTGATCGGGCTTGATCATTTCCAAAATAAATTTTTGTGCTTCCTCCCAAGTCTGAAGCGTTGCAATCTGCGAAATAGCACGATGATAGTCATTGGGACTTTGATCAAAAAGATGCTTTATGAATGCCAATCGGTCATTCAAATCAATTTGAAGTCCTTTAGAAAACTCATCATTTAAACTCTTTTGATGTTCCTTCTCAACAACGGGTGTTTCTTCTTTTCTCTCAAAAGATAACTCTTTGGTATTCTCTTGAAATAAGTCTGCAACAGAAGGTTTTGCTTCGGGAATTTCTTTCACAATTTCCTTTATGGTATCCATGATAGGCGGCAATTCCTCTCGGTCATTGAAATGTTCTTGGTGGGTTCTGGACTCAGGTTGGACTTTGATAAAGTCAACCGCGTGATCAAAATTGTTTTCCAAATCCTCCCAAAAATCTTTTTTAAAGCCCTCTGCATTTTTAATTAAAATCAATCGTTCAAAAAGTAATAAAGTAGCATCATAGACCTTTTGATAATTGTAAGGCTTCTCCATTTCAAGAATTTCTTCTGCCAACTCTTTGAGTTGCTGATGTATTTTATTGGGCATAAATTATACTATTACAAAGCTTTGTTTTAATACCTTTGTTTGACTGTAAATTACAAAATGTTTTTAGAAAATCCTGTAAACCACAAAGAACAATTTGGATGGATCGAAGTGATCTGCGGATCTATGTTTTCAGGAAAAACAGAGGAGTTAATTCGGCGTCTAAAACGCGCCCAGTTCGCCAATCAAAAGATAGAAATTTTTAAACCTTCTATAGACCTGCGATACGACGATCAGATGGTCACTTCTCACGATGCCAATCAGATTCCCTCCACCGCTGTACCGGCAGCCGCTAATATTCCAATTCTGGCCAATGACTGTGAAGTCGTAGGAATCGATGAAGCCCAATTTTTCGACGATGAGATTGTAGAGGTCTGCAATGATTTGGCCAACCGAGGTATGCGAGTAATTGTCGCTGGACTAGACATGGATTATAAAGGAAAACCCTTTGGTCCTATGCCTGCCTTGATGGCTACTGCCGAGTATGTTACCAAGGTTCATGCCGTCTGTACAAGAACAGGAAATTTGGCCCATTACAGCCACAGAAAATCGGATCAGGAAGATTTGGTCGTTTTGGGAGAAAAGGACGATTATGAACCCCTAAGTAGAGGAGCATTCAAAAAAGCTTTGGAAAAACAAGAGATAAAAAAGGGAGACCAAAAGAATATTAAAAAGAGCCGATCTTGACCCTTCTCGAAATTGATTTAAAAAAATTAGAAAGCAACTATCACTCCCTGAGAGAGCATTTGAATCCGCATACTAAAATGATCGGAGTGGTCAAGGCCAATGCTTATGGAAGTATTTCTGGATTGGTTGCTCAAAAATTAGTTGAATTGGGTATAGAAGCCTTAGCTGTTGCCTATGCCGACGAAGGCATCCAACTGAGACAATCTGGAGTGACAGCACCGATATTAATTTTTTATCCACAGATAGCCCGTTTTAAGGACATTATCCATCACAACTTAGAACCTGTACTTTACAGCAAAAGAAGTTGGGTGAAGTTTGCCGAGCAAACTCAAGCAGAGCAAAAATCAGCCTACCCCATCCATGTCAAATACAACACTGGCTTGAACCGTATTGGGTTTGACCCCAATGAAACAGACTGGGTTTTGGGGCAATTAAAAAATTCTCCCTTTCAAATTAAAAGCGTTTATACTCATTTGGGACAAACCGAATCACCCAAACCCGACGCAGCGACAGACCGGCAAATTGAACTATTCAATCCAATCATGCATAAGCACAATGCTGCAACAGAACAAATGCCTGAGTACCACCTCTTGAATACTTCGGGGGTATTCAATTATCCAGAACTTCATATGGATTGGGTCAGGGTAGGTATTGGCTTATATGGATTTGCAAACCATCCTCGATGGAATCAATCTCTGCAGCCTATTGCCCAACTCAAAACAAATATCACCCAAATTCACGACATCAAGATGGGGGAAACGGTAGGTTACAATTGCGGATGGAAAGCTCCTGAAAATACTCGTATTGCCGTACTACCCATTGGACATGCCGATGGCTTCTCAAGACAATACGGACATGGTAAAGGCTGGGTACTGATCAATGACCAAAAGGCACCTGTGGTTGGCAATGTCTGTATGGACATGGTCATGGTAGAAATCGGAGATATTCCTTGTAGTGAAGGAACAGAAGTGGTGATCATTGGAGCAGGAATTAGAGCCGATGAATTGGCCGAAAATGCAGGAACTATCTCTTACGAATTACTTTCGTCATTGGGAAATCGTATCCCAAGGATTGTTAAAGAATAGAAAATCACTTTTTGTTACAAATAAAACAGTTTGTTGAGATTTTGAAAAAAACGCCATTGAAATTGTGGGCAACCGCATAATGCTTAATTTTGCCAAAAATTTTACAGATGAAATTAGCAGTCGTTGGAGCAACAGGAATGGTAGGTGAGGTAATGCTCCAAGTTCTATCCGAAAGAAAATTCCCGTTTACGGATCTGATACCAGTAGCCTCAGAAAGGTCTGTGGGGAAAAAAATAATGTGTGGAGGAAACTCCTACGAGGTGGTCGGGCTGGAAACTGCTGTTTCAATGGAACCCGATGTCGCATTATTCTCTGCTGGTGGATCAACTTCTCTAAAATGGGCGCCCAAGTTTGCTGAAGTAGGAACTGTTGTAATCGATAATTCTTCTGCTTGGCGAATGGATCCTGAGAAAAAGTTGATCATCCCTGAAATCAATGCTGAAGAGTTAACTTCGGCTGACAAAATCATTGCCAATCCCAACTGCTCTACTATTCAAATGTTGGTCGCACTCGCCCCTTTGCAAAAAAAATACGGAATTCAACGCATCGTTGTTTCTACTTATCAGTCTATTACTGGAACTGGAGTCAAGGCAGTCCAACAACTCGAAAATGAATACAATGACGAAAAGGGCGAGATGGCCTATCCTTATCCCATTCATCGCAATGCAATCCCTCATTGTGATGTCTTTATGGACAATGGCTATACCAAAGAGGAAATGAAACTGGTCAATGAAACCCATAAAATTCTTAACGATAATTCCATAGGGGTCTCTGCTACTGCAATAAGAATTCCTGTTGTTGGAGGACACAGCGAATCCATCAATGTACAACTCAAGAAAGGGTTTGAACTAGAGGATATTCGAAAACTCCTTCAGGACAGCTCAGGTTTGGTCGTTCAAGATAATCCCGAAACCAATACCTATCCTATGCCCATCTATGCTGAAGGCAAGAATGAGGTTTTTGTAGGAAGAATCAGGAGAGATGAGTCCCAAGACAGAACACTCAATCTATGGGTGGTTGCAGACAACCTTAGAAAAGGGGCTGCAACCAATACTATCCAAATTGCGGAATATTTGATGGACAAAAAATTGATTTAATCTGAGAAAGATTTTTTAAAGTTTCGCTTTAAATAGTGATAGAAATCAAGAGTAAGCTCGGATGTGGCACTTTTATTTTCTAAATCTACTCGTGCAGACCATTTCTGTAACTTTTGATCATACCAAGCCATAAATGATTCTGACCGATACGGCAAATCCATTAATGAGAGAATTAAAATCCCCAAATTCGGATAAAAAAAATCTGAATTGATTCCCAATGGAGTACACAGTTGAGATACTTTGACCCCTCTGAGTTCTTTTTGTAGCAGAAATAGGATGACATCAATATTTCCACTAAAGTAAAATAATGAAGTAGTTCGATTTAGGTTGTTTTTTTTCATGATAATAATTTTTGGAACAATACAAATGTAATTATTATTTATTTTTTATTTGGAAACTTTTAGCCTATTTGGAAATAATGAATGAAAAAATTTTGTTAAAAATATAAACATTTATCTTACTTTAGAATGTAAGTAGAGAGTAAAAGAATTTCACTATATAGTGAATAATTTTTATTAAATGATGTTTAAAATAAAACACTGCTTTTTAAGCAGAATAATTCATTGATTTTTTAAAACAAGCACCAGACAATTTGTATATATGGCCAGTAAACATTTTAAGAGTGAAATAACCCGTCGATTTGTCGAAGTGGTAAAATATCTGATGATGAGTGAGGCAGTTCATTCCAAAACCGAAATAGGTTTATTGATGGATCAACCCCTTCAGGTAGTCTCCAAACTTCTAACGGGTCAAAGAATCATTACTTTGGAACAAACACGGAAATTGATTTTAAACACCAATGTAAATGCTCATTGGTTCATTACAGGAGAAGGTTTAATGCTCAATGGCCAAAATGCTTCTGTCAAAGAATCAAAAATGGCCTATTACTTGAGTGGAAACAGGTCTTCTAAAGCCATTGCCGCTTTACTACCACTGGTCTCCGATTTGGAGGAAAGGATTGAAGAGTTGAAAAAAGACAACGAAGAAGTACGAGAGCAAATGAAACAAATGAAAAAATCAATGGATCTATTGAAGAAAAATTAGGTGTTTTCTATTCCTCCATCGAAAAATTCTCCATAAATTTTGTCGTATAATTCCCAGATATATAGTCTGGATGGTCCATTAATTTACGGTGAAAAGGAATGGTTGTTTTTATCCCTTCAATTACAAATTCATCCAGTGCCCTTCTCATTTTATTGATTGCCTCTTCTCTTGTTTGAGCTGTAGTGATCAGTTTAGCGATCATGGAATCATAGTGGGGTGGGATGATATATCCGCCATAAACATGAGTGTCCAATCTCACTCCATGTCCACCAGGGAAATGAAGGGTAGTGATTTTTCCGGGGCTAGGTCTAAAATCATTGTAAGGGTCTTCCGCATTAATTCTGCATTCTATCGAATGCATATTGGGCAAATAATTTTCTCCAGAAATAGGTACTCCAGAAGCAACCATAATCTGCTCTCTTATGAGGTCAAAATTGATTACCTGTTCCGTAATAGGATGTTCAACTTGAATACGAGTGTTCATTTCCATAAAGTAGAAATTCCGATGTTTGTCTACCAAAAATTCTACTGTTCCTGCTCCCTCGTATTTAATGAATTCAGAAGCTTTTACTGCAGCGGCTCCCATTTTTTCTCTTAGTTCGGGGGTCATAAAAGGCGATGGGGTCTCTTCTGTCAATTTTTGGTGTCTTCTTTGAACAGAGCAATCACGCTCTGAAAGGTGACACGCTTTACCTTTGGAATCACCGACTATTTGAATCTCGATATGACGCGGTTCTTCAATCAGTTTTTCCATATACATACCTTCATTACCGAAGGATGCAGCTGCTTCTTGACGGGCACTTTCCCATGCTTTTAACAGCTCTTCTTCTTTCCATACTGCGCGCATGCCTTTTCCTCCTCCTCCAGCAGTAGCCTTTAACATTACAGGGTAGCCAGTTTCTTTGGCTATTTTTTGAGCCTGGTCAAAAGATTCCAATATGCCCTCAGATCCTGGAATTGTTGGGACACCTGCGGCTTTCATGGTAGCCTTTGCCGTAGCTTTATCTCCCATTTTTTCAATCATATCGGAAGAAGCGCCGATAAATTTGATCCCATGCTCTTTACAAATTTTTGAAAATTTAGCGTTTTCGGACAAAAACCCATAACCCGGATGAATGGCATCGGCATTACAAATTTCTGCAGCAGCCATAATATTGGCCATTTTCAAATATGATTCTGAACTGGGTGGAGGACCAATACATACGGCTTCGTCTGCAAAACGAACATGAAGACTCTCTTCATCGGCAGTCGAATATACTGCAACGGTTTTGATACCCATCTCTTTACAAGTTCTGATCAATCGCATGGCAATTTCGCCACGATTGGCAATTAAAATCTTCTTAAACATTGGGAAGAGGTTTAAACCGGTTCAACTAAAAATAAGGGCTGGTCAAATTCAACAGGAGAGGAATCATCAACTAAAATTTTAACGATTTTACCTCCTATTTCGGATTCAATTTCATTGAATAACTTCATGGCTTCAACCACACAAAGCACGTCTCCCTCTTTGATGGTATCTCCTACTTCAATAAAAACATCTTTATCTGGAGAGGGTTTTCTATAAAAAGTCCCAATCATCGGAGATTTGATGGTGATCAAATTATCGGCTTCGTCCTTTGGAGCTTCGGTTGAAGGCTTTTCAGGCAATTCTGTATCGACAATAGCGGGTGCTACTTGTGGTGTCTGGACAACCATACTCGGTACGGATTGTACCGCCGTATGAGGGTCTACAAAAGGATTATCCGCACTGGTCTTAATGGTGATTTTGAAATCATCTGTTTCAAGTTTCACTTCGTGAGCTCCGGATTTTGCAACAAATTTGATTAAGTTTTGAATTTCTTTAATTTCCATAATTCAAATGATTTAAATTATTAATAGGCCCAAGTTAAGTAGGCCGCACCCCAAGTGAAACCTCCGCCAAAAGCAGCAAAGATCAATCGATCTCCTGGGCTTAATTTTGATTCGTAATCTTTTAATAAAAGCGGAAGTGTAGCCGCTGTTGTATTTCCAAAATATTCAATGTTTGACATTACCTTCTCGCTAGGCAAACTAATTCGTCTAGCGATAGCATCGATGATTCTTTTGTTGGCCTGATGGGGAACTAGGTAAGCAACAGTATCAGGATTAATTTCATTACGATAGATGATTTGTTCAACTGCACTAGTCATTTCTGATACGGCATATTTGAAAACTGTTTTTCCGTCCTGATATAAATTGTGCATCCCTCCTTCAACGGTTTCTGAAGAGGTCGGAAATAGCGACCCTCCTGCTTTGATATTTAAAAACATTCTTCCGCTACCATCGGACCTGAGATACTCATCCTCCCATCCATATCCTGAACTATTGGATTCAAACAATACAGCACCTGCACCATCTCCAAAAATGATACAAGTGGTTCGATCCGTATAATCCACTATGGAAGACATTTTATCGGCACCTATCAGTAAAACCTTATGATAGCGTCCACTAGCGATCATACTGGACGCATTGGACATTCCGTAAAGAAATCCTGAGCAAGCGGCTTGAAGATCAAAAGCAAAAGCGTTGGTTGCTTTTATTTCTGAAGCCACATAAGCAGCAGTAGCAGCAACGTTCATATCGGGGGTAATCGTCGCTACGATTACCGCATCAATTTCAGTTGGATCTAGGTTTCTCTTATTTATGAGATCTTGCGCGGCTTTAATGGCCATAAAAGAAGTGCCTTTAGAGGGATCTTTAAGAATTCTTCTTTCTTTAATTCCAGTTCGAGCCACGATCCACTCATCATTGGTTTCTACCATCTTTTCCAATTCAGAATTGGTGAGTTTGTCCTCTGGAACATATGCTCCAACTGCAGTAATAGCAGCCTTTACGGGGCTTGGATTGATATAATTCATCAGTAAATCACTTCCTTTTGAACTGTCAATATTAGATGTGAAGATAGTAGTTTTTTAGAGCAAACAAAATCTTTGTCTATAAAAAAAGCTCTTCTCGATAAGGAAGAGCTTTAAAGAAATTGATGTTCTGTATTAGGCTTCAATCACCTCGTTGTTATCGATTAAAACTTTACCTCTGTAATAAAGTTTTCCTTCGTGCCAATGAGCACGGTGGTAAAGGTGTGCTTCACCAGTAGTGCCGCAAGTACCAATTTGAGGGGTCGTTGCCTTAAAGTGGGTTCTTCTTTTGTCCCTTCTGGTTTTCGATATTTTTCTTTTTGGATGCGCCATTTTTGTCGCTTTTAAGTTTAATTTTTATGTTTTTACAATAAATCTTTTAATTTATTCCATCTCGGATCTATATCCTCTGATGGGGGTTTTTCTTGGGGCTCTAAATCTTTTAGTTTTTCCAAAATATCTGACTTCAAACTACCATCGGCAATTCCAGGATGTACTTTCTTTTGTGGCACAGACAATACAATCATTTCATAAATATATTGAGCCACCTGAATCTCGTGGGAACCGTGGGGTAAAATCAGAATCTCATCGTCATCATGGTTTTCTAGTGATCCGAATTTAACCACCAGCCTAAAAACAGTATCGAGGGGTAGATCAAAAAATTCTGTAGTGATATCGCAAGGAACTTTCACTTGACCTTTTGCACTAAAATTTAACTCCAAAAGGGTTGGTTTTTTTTCAAAAACCAAATCTACCGCTACCATAGCGTTTTGAAAATCTAAAAAATCGAAGCCTTCAAAGAACGTTTTGTCAACCTTAAAATCGAAGTGATGGATTCCATCCTTTAACCCAATAAAAGGTATTAAGAATGCTGAAAACTGCTCCATCCTCCAACTTTTAAGCCTGCAAATTTATAAAAAAATTGCTAAAGCTGGTTGACTAAAGCTATTTTTCGACCCTTATTTTAAGTACTGGGCATTTTTTTCTCCTGTCTGTTAAAATAAATGTTCCTTGCCGTGAACATCGCATTTCTAAAGGATTCAATTTCCGCTACCCCTTTTCCTGCAATTTCAAAAGCAGTACCGTGGTCTGGGGAAGTCCTAATCTTACTTAGTCCAGCAGTAAAATTAACTCCCTCTCCAAAAGTTAGTGTTTTAAAAGGTATTAGCCCTTGATCATGATAGATCGCCAAAATAGCATCAAATTTAAGATCGGTTTGATGACCAAAAAAACTATCAGCGGCATAGGGTCCATAAACCAAACGACCCACTTCAAATAATTCTTTAATTAGTGGACGGATTATTTGGTCATCCTCCTGCCCGATTACCCCTTTATCACCAGTATGAGGATTAAGCCCCAATACTGCTATTTTGGGTCGGGCGATCTTAAAATCAACCTTAAGGGAATCTTCCAGCTGTAGTATCTTTTCTTTTAAGCGTTCTGAGGTAAGTACTTTAGAAACTTCTTTTACAGCAATGTGGTCGCTCACTAGGGCTACTTTTAATCGATCAGAAACCATAAACATAAGACTATTACCATTCAATTGTTTGGCTAAATAGTCGGTATGCCCTGGAAATTGAAATGCATCAGACTGAATGGTTTCCTTATTGATGGGAGCCGTAACCAGCACATCAATTTCTCCACTTTTTAGGGCCACCGTAGCTGATTTTAATGATTCAAATGCGAGCGTTCCTGCTATTTTTGAAGCCTCTCCAAAAACAAGACTACCCTCAGGCATGGGTAGGTTGACTACATTGATTTGTGTTTTGTGTAGTCGCTGATCTTTCTTTTTTAAAAAAAAATTTGTGTTTAATTCGAAATGCTTCTTTTGTCTTTCTAGTAGCTTGACCGGTGCAAAAACTATGGGAGTAAAAAAATCAAAAAGTCTTTTATCCTCAAATATTTTTAAAATAATCTCGATGCCGATCCCATTCGGATCTCCAATCGAAATGCCCAACTTAATTTTCCCCAACATTGGTGTCGCTTTTATTCCTAATTTTACAACACAAATGTAATTAAATATAGCTGATGTTTACTGGAATCATTGAGGCGTTTGGTAAAGTTGTGAATTTGGAAAAAGACCAAGAAAACCTTCACCTAAGCCTTGAAAGTCGTTTAACCCAAGAATTAAAAATTGACCAAAGTTTGGCTCACAACGGCGTTTGTCTGACAGTCGTAGATACATTGGGTGATCGATACACCGTTACAGCCATCCAAGAAACTTTAGAAAAGACTAATCTCGGACTTTTAAAAATGGGAGATTTAATTAATCTTGAAAGAGCGATGATGATGAACAGCCGTTTGGATGGTCATATTGTTCAAGGTCATGTAGATCAGATTGGTTTTTGTAAGGGGGTTGACTTTAGGGAAGGGAGTTGGTTCTTTGACTTTGAGTATGATCAAGATCAAAAAAACATCACTATTGAAAAAGGCTCCATCTGTATCAATGGAGTAAGTTTGACAGTGGTCAATTCTGGATTACATCACTTTTCTGTTGCCATTATTCCCTACACCTATGAGAATACCAACTTTCACCTGATCGAAAAAGGAGATACCGTTAACTTGGAGTTTGATATGATTGGGAAATACATTTCCAAACTACATTATTTGCAGACTTAGTAATAAATGAATTATATTTAAAAAACTATTTATTATGGGAATTCTTGAATTATCTACTATATTATTGACATTGGCATCTGTTTTTACCCTCATTAACATTCGCCTGTTAAAGCTTCCCCAAACCATCGGTTTGATGATACTCGCGCTTTGTCTTTCTGTGATCCTAACTGTCGTGGGAATTATTTTCCCTCAGGTTTTTGAAGCAGTTACAGAAATAACAAGAGAATTTGATTTTAGTGAACTCTTAGTCAATGTAATGCTGCCTTTCCTTCTATTCGCAGGGGCCATCAGTGTCAATGTTCACGAGTTGTTAAAAGACAAAGTAACCATCTTACTTTTAGCCAGTTTTGGAGTGCTTTTTTCAACTTTTGCAGTTGGGACAGGGGTTTATTGGTTAATTCAACAGCCCATGTTTGGACTCACTGACATGGGGTTAACTTATATAGATTGTCTTTTGTTTGGTGCTCTGATTGCACCCACTGATCCCATTGCAGTATTGGCCATGATTAAAAAAATGAATTTATCTTCCATAACAGAAACCCGTATTGCTGGCGAATCTCTTTTCAACGACGGAATTGGAGTAGTGGTCTTTTTAACCCTTTTGGGAATCAAACAGGATGGTGTAGAAAATATTACTGCCGCGGCTGTGGGAGGCCTATTTGTTACAGAAGTATTGGGGGGTATCGCCCTGGGGTCGGTAATGGGTTATTTCGGACTGAAACTTCTAAAATATATCGAAAACGAACATACCGAATTGGAAGTTTTGATCACCCTCTCCCTAGTGTTGATCTTACCAATCGTATCACATCACTTCCATTTTTCTGCCGTTTTAGGAGTTGTTATGATGGGATTATTTTTAAATCAAAACCTCGATATTGACCAAGATCAAGAAGGAGTTCAAAAAGCCATGGGCGATTATGTATACAAGTTTTGGCATCTTTTGGACGAAACATTAAATGCAGTTTTGTTCATCCTTATTGGATTAGAAATCATAATGATTTTTGAATCCTTTCAATTGCCCTTTATATCCATTTCGCTTTTGGTCATCATTCTTGTGGTTGTATCTAGAGGGATAGGAGTAAGTATTCCCATTGCCTTTTTATCGCTTTTTAAATCTTTTGAAAAGAAAACTGCCTTAATCATTACATGGGGAGGACTCAGAGGAGGCTTGAGCGTTGCCTTAGCTCTTAATCTACCTGATGATATTGGAGAAGGAAAAGCCTTAATTCTTTTTCTGACCTATGTGATTGTGTTGTTTACAATTTTGGTGCAAGGATTAACCCTAAAAAATATTGTAAAATAATCGGCAGAAATTTTTTGTCTGATTATATTTGAAAGAGAGAAGTTAACGCTGTGACAACAGCTATGTCTAACTAATATAGAAAGGAGGTGTCAAATGTCTTACATATGTAATTTAAGGAAGTTAGGACAGCAGATACCCAACAGTGCTCTGTTCTAAACTATCCTTATCTATAAGTCAAATGCGAGCCGATGGGCTCGCATTTTTTTTGCACTCTAAAATATGATCCGTTTGGTGTTTTAAAAAACACAGTGTACAATTATACTTATCTTTGGAATTATGCAAAAAGATCTGGCCATCGTAATACCTTGCTATAATGAGGCTGATCGTTTACCCGTTTCTCAATTTAAAAACTTTTTGTCTCTACAACCTAGTGTGTCTGTTTATTTTGTCAATGACGGTTCTAAGGACAAAACCCACATTGTTCTGTCCGATTTAAAGAATCAATTTCCTGACCAAATTAAAGTATTGAACCTATCCCAAAACAAGGGAAAGGCTCATGCTGTTCTGGAAGGGGTTCAGTCAGCGATGAAAAAAGAACGTTTTAAAAAAGTTGCCTATTTGGACGCTGATTTGGCCACCAGCCTAGAAGAATGCTTGCGTTTATCGAAATATATTAAAGAAAAGGTAGTACTCGCTTTTGGATCCAGAATATTAAAACTAGACAACCAGATCAAAAGAAAATGGTATCGCTTTATCCTAGGACGACTGGTTGCAACAGCAATATCTCGCACTTTGGGCTTGAGTATTTACGATTCCCAATGTGGATGTAAAATTTTTGAAGCTCAGGTAGCCAAAAAGGTTTTTAATAATAATTTTATTTCCAAATGGCTTTTTGATGTTGAAATCTTCTTTAGAATGATCAGCATTTATGGCAGAACAGAGATTCAAAATCACTTGAGAGAAATTCCGCTTAAAGCCTGGGTAGACACGCCCGATTCCAGAGTCAGTCCACTTTATTTTTTTAAGCTATGGTGGGATCTTTATCAAATATCAAAAAAATATAAATCTTGAGTTTTACCAAAAAAATTAAAAAAGATTTCAGATCACCCTATGGATGGATTTTCATTCTTCTAGCAGGGATTCGCTTGTTTTTCAATACTGTCATTCCTTTAACAGACAAAACAGAGGCCCGCTATGGGGAAGTAGCACGATTGATGGTCGAAACTGGGAATTGGATCGTTCCACAAATAGACTATGGTCTTCCTTTTTGGGCGAAGCCCCCCTTGTCCACTTGGCTTTCCGCAGGCACCATTAAGCTCTTGGGAGACACTGAATTTACCCTGAGACTCCCCTATTGGGTAATGGCTATTTTGATTGCTTTGCTTTTGACACCCTATGCTCATCAGAAAAAAATCAATGGTCTGATCCCTGGGATTGTTCTCTTTACCCTTCCCGAATTTTTTCTACATGCTGGTGTGGTTTCCACTGATATGACACTTTCCTTCTCTGTTGCCTTAACCATGATAGGATTCTGGAAATTCTTCCATAGTGAAAAAAGTAAAAATACTGGACTCCTTTTTTTTACGGGAATAGGTATAGGATTATTGGCCAAAGGGCCCATCATTGGTGTATTGAGTTTTCCACCTCTGTTCCTATGGTGTATTCTCCAGCGAATTTCTTTAAAAAAAATCATTCAAATGCCTTGGGTTTTGGGCGGTTTGTTGTGTCTTTTAATTGCCCTGCCTTGGTACTATTTGATGGAGGTTCATTCTCCTGGGTTCATCGACTATTTTATAGTCGGAGAACACTTCCTCCGATTCTTTGATTCCTCTTGGTCGGGCGATAAATACGGCTTCCCCAAGCAACAACCTTTAGGGATCATTTGGGCTTTTCTCTTGGCAGGTGCCTTACCTTGGTCTATTGCGCTTTTGGGACAACTCAAGAACGGTTTGAAAAATATATGGACTGATCCTTGGCAACTCTTCCTGTGGCTGTGGATATTATGGACTCCTTTTTTCTTTACTTTTTCGAAAAGTTTGATCCACACCTATACCCTGCCAGTCATGATTCCCATCGCCCTCCTTATCACATATCATTGGTCAACATTTAAAAGAAAAAAAGCCTTTTTATCCATCGGTGTTGGATTGCCCATTTTATTATTGGGTGCCTATTTTTTTAAACCCGCCCAAACGGCATTGAAAAATAGTACTGACAAATATTTGGTCTTCCACCCCAAAGTCAACGTCGAAGAGCTTTATACTCTTACGTATAAATCTTACTCAAGTCAGTTTTACTCTAGAGGTAAAATAAAACGCATCTCACCCGATGTGCTTGAAAAAATGCTCAATGACACTTCATCATTCTCCATCATCATGGAAAAAAAATCTCTAAAACAGATCAAACCTGAGCTATTGAAAAAATTAAAATCTTTAACTGTGCGAAGAAAAAACGGTCTCTATTTATTTGATTAGGTGCCAATGTTATTTTTATATTGCATTTTGATTTAAGCCATAAATCACGCTGAAAGAGATCTCTCTTGAGCAAAATTAATTATAAGAATGATTAAAAGATGTAACGTCTGCCTCATCTTCATTTATTTAATATCCTTGAGTGCTCGAGGACAAATCAAAGGGGTTGTAACGGATGAAAGTAATGATGCCCCCATAGAATACGCCACCATTATATTAAAAAAAGGAAGTGAAATTTTGGATGGAACCATTTCAAAATCCGATGGCAGTTTTCTTTTCCTTGTGATCCCAAAAAGTACCTTTTCCATTGAAGTTTCCTTTCTAGGCTATCAAACGAAAGAGACGGAGGGCTTTAAAATACAAAAAGATAACCTCTTCGATCTGGGAACAATTGGTCTACAACCCTCTCAAAATTTACTCGATGAAGTGGTACTCCAATCCAATATCACTGCTGTCCGAAATAAAATTGATCGGCAGGTATATTCGGCAAGTGAATTTTCGAACGCCAGAGGGGGAACAGGTATTGACCTCATCCGAAACTTACCTTCGGTAAGCATCAACGGAATGGGAGAAATCAGCGTGAGGGGCAGTAGTGGTTTTGTAGTGTTATTAAACAACAAACCCATACAATCAGACATTCAAAATTTACTGAGTCAAATTCCCGCCAACAGTGTTAAAAATATAGAAATCATTACCTCCCCTTCTGCTCAATTCGACGCAGAGGGAAAGGCAGGGATTGTCAATATTTTAACCCTGAAAAATGCCCTGCAGGGAGATTATTTCCATGTCAATACGCTTTTAGGTGCCCCCTCGGTTGAAGACTATAATAATGCTCAAAACGCTGAACGTTATGGGGCAGATGTCACTTACAATACCGTGCGAGAAAAATGGAACTTTTCCTCTGGATTCAATTTTCAAAGAAATGATATTTCTGGTCGAAGAGAAGGCGATGTTTATACAATAATCGGTGATAAATATACCCGATTCCCCTCTGACGGAGAGCGCAGTTTTGACGAAATAAATTACTCTGGAAGACTGACAGTGGATTACGAATTTTCCGAGAAAAATCAATTTTCACTTGGTGTTTTTGCTGGCAAAAAAACCAAAGAGCGAACAGCCGATATTATTTATTATGCTAATAGCAGCATCGAAGAAGGAATCAACTATCGATTTCAATACTACAACGAGAACTTGAGGATTAGAAGAAGTGATTTTGTTTTGGGGAGCTTAGACTATGATCATCGTTTTGATAATTCCGCTCAATTACACACCTCTTTTCTATATGAATACACTCTTTTGGGAGGGCCTACTACCAATAGGAATCTAGGGCAGCCCGACCATTCTATCGTCTATCAAGATGAATACAATACAAACGACAATCCTCTCTTCGGTTTGCGTATCAATCTAGACTATGAATTTCAACCTCTTTCTATAGGTACTCTAAAAATAGGTTACCAGTTACGAAACCTCGATCATAAGGGTGATTTTGTTTACGAACGAAAGAATAACAATACCCAGCTTTTTGAATTGGTCCCCGAATTTTCGAGTGAGGTCAATCTAAAGCGATCTATCCATGCCGCTTATTTACAATACAACGGACAGTTTGAAAAATGGGATTTTGCCGCTGGGCTTCGCCTAGAAAATATGGAAAGAAAACTCTCTTTAAAGGACAAAACAGGACAAGTAGATGAAGATTATTCCTTGGATTTTGCTAAGTTTTTCCCCTCGGCAAGTATCAATTACCAGTGGAGAGAAAGGGCTTCATTAGGCCTTGCCTACAGTAAAAGAATTGAACGAACCACTACTTTTAAGATGAACCCCTTTCCAGAAAGGGAACATTCCGAAACCTTGGAACAAGGGGACCCTAATCTCCAACCCGAAATGATCGATCAGGTGGAACTAAAGCTCCAGTTTAAAACAAAGAAAAGAAACTTAATCAATACCGCACTATACTTCCGAAATGTTGATCATTTGGTCAACCGGGTCAATACGGTATATAACGATACCATTTTGAATCGTATCTATTCCAATGTAGGCAAAGCCGAGGTTTTGGGTAGGGAAATGACTGCTGAGTTTGCCGTGGGTAAAAAATTAAAAATTCTTATCTCATCTAATTCCTCCTACTTTTTCATCAAAGGGTCTTTTGACAATATTGAAGTTGATAAAAGGGGTTATTCCTCCAACTATAATTTAAACTCAACCTATCGATTTTCTGACCGTTCTTTCGCTCAATTAAATTTCAATTATCTTTCCAGAAGGTTAACCGCTCAGGGGGAAGATTCACAATTCTATTCTCCCAACTTAACCGTAAGCAAACGCTTTTGGAACGATCAACTTACCGCTACCCTTCAATGGAAAAACATTGATATGGGACTGATGAATACGAACGAGCAGCGCATTACTACCCAAAGAGAGGGAGAATTTTACACCACCACCAATTATGTCTATGAAGTAGATGTAATCTTGCTGAGCTTGAGTTATAATTTTAACAATCGAAAGAATACCGCAAAATTTATCGACAGCGAATTTGGTAAAAAAGAGTTCTAAAGTTTGTGAGAACCATCACAAAAAGGCATGTCTTTGGACTTGGTACACCCACATAGGGTAAACCTGTTTCCGTGTTTGATGGGATTTCCTTCCATATCGGTCAAGTGAACTTTGCCTTCGACCACAATTTGTCCTTTTGCTTTTCTGTAAATCCTTGTGGTTCGCCCTTCGTTAGCATCTGATGTCATATTTGTTTAGGGAATATCGTTTATATAATCTATCCTTCTGTTGACCAGATCATTGGGTCGGTCATACCACTCTGGTGGAAAAATTTCTTTTTTAAGGTTAAATTTTTGGTGGGGCTTTGAATTTTTAATTAGGGCAAGGCTGTTGAGCATCAAGTTGGCTTCTGTTTCCGATTTGGCTTTTTTCATTAATTCGTTGATAACTTTGACATCAACCGATTCTGAATACAATGCCAAGAACTCCAAAGCACGCATTCTGACCAAGTTTTCAGTATCGTTTTGGAGTAATTTTTCAATTTTAGGGAGCAGCTCTTTTGCAACTTCTCCAAAAGAAGTACAAACGACCAAACCCCAATAACGCTTCCATGGATTATTATCGTTCAAAGCCTTTTCAATTGTTCCTACAACTTGATTAAACGGTGCCAAATTAAGGTCAGCAATAGCCATCAACTCCTTGATTTCCTCTTGCTGTTTTTGTCCAAAAGCAACAGGATTTTCAAACCCATTTTCCAATAAAAAGGATTCGGGGTAAAAACTCAAATCAGGAAGGGCTACAAGCTTTTCTTTTAACTGCTCTCTCAGTTCCAATAAAGTGGGGCGATATTCTGGATTTGTCGATAGATCGTTTACCTCGTGTGGGTCTTGCTCCAAATCGTACAATGCCTCGGCACTTCTCGGTTCAAAAAATTGCCGCTGTTCTGCACTGAGCTTTCCTGTATTGTAAAGTGTCTCCCATTCTTGAAAAGCCAACATTTTATAACGGTAAAAATTGAACAATGCATCAACATTAAAAGGCTGATAATTCCTAATGTATTTATATTTTCCCACCCTTAGTGTTCTGACTAAATCATATTTTTCATCAAAACGATCGGCATGGCCCAAGGCTGTGTTTTTGGTTTGAACTTTGGAAGCTTCTGAAAATTTTCCCATGACAGCTGTCCCATCCATATTTTTGGGAGGAGTTATTCCCGCAAGGGAAAGCACTGTAGGAGCAAAATCGATAAACGCTACAAAAGTTTTTGCCCGTGATCCCCTGCTGTGATGAAATAGATGCTTCCATTTTTCAGGGACGTAAACCACCAAGGGAACTTGCAGGCCACTTTCGTAGGCATATCCTTTACTGCGAGGGAGCACGCCTCCGTGATCACCAAAGTAGAAAATGATGGTGTCGTCCATAAGGCCCTGCTCTTCTAGATCAGCAATGAATTTACCCATCTGCTGATCTGCCATTAAATGCCTTTTTTGAAAATGATAATAGGAATACCGAAAGGTTTTGGTATCAGGATGATAAGGGAAAACCTTGATGTGATCCAAGTCTTCATCAGAAGAATCGTCAATGTCTTTTTGATTGAAATGTAAATTTCCCTCATGGGTTACCGTATGATTTTGCACATGAAAAAAGGGCTGACCAGGCTTGCGGTTTTTATAGATTGCTTTTTTGGAAGATTCGTCCCAAACTCCATCTGGGAGAATAAAGTTGTAGTCTTGTTTATGATTATTGGTAGTGTAGTATCCTGCCTGTTTGAGATAAAATGGAAAGGGCATGATTCCTTGGGGTAGGGGGACTTGCTTGGCTTTTCGATGGAATTGGGTGAAAATCCGTGGGGCGTAGCAACCCGTAATCAATGTACTTCGGGCAACGGAACATACTGGTGCATTGGAAAAGGCATTGTCAAAAACTATACCCTGTTCCGCTAGTTTTTCAATTGCGGGCATGGAAATGCCTTCCTCATGGTACAATTTCATTTGATGGGGAGAGTTATCCTCTGTTGTTAGCCATACAATATTAGGAGATGACTGATCATTCGAATCGCATACGGAATGGATCAGTAATAGCGCAAGTAATAGTATTATTCGCATGGGTTAAAGCTGAGAATAAGGCATAGGGTTTAAAAAAACTCGGGTAATGGAAGAACAACAACTGTCTTTATAGGCTGGGTCACTTTTCAGTTTTGTCCAAGTAGGGTGGTCAAAAAACTGTCCCCAGTTTTCATTGCGTTCTTCCAAACTTTCAAAAGAAAGCATATAAGTCAAACAAGGCATTCGATCTCCTGCAATTTTATCTCCAAAGAAGACAGAACCAAAATCCAACTCATCGAATAATTCTAATTCTCCTTCGTTGAACATTTTGACTTTTCGACGGTAGGCATCCTCAGAATGACTCTCATAGGTTCGCAATTCGAAAAAACGGTTTTTGTCGTCTGGTTTGAGCATTTCTGGCATGCCCCCAAAAGCTATATAGAGGGAAGTTTGATATCGGTTGAACATGGGTTTGCCGACAGGGTTGAGTTCCACAGATGCTTTTTGGATTTTAGAATCCACAGACATGACTTTCCGTACCTTGTGATAGGTCTCTAGATTGGCATAAGGAATAAAGACGTATATTTTTCTGGGAAGATCTTCTGAGACTTCATTAAATACTCCTATGTTTTTGATGCCATGCTCATTCAAAGCTGGAATAAAGTGATCTTTAAAATAGGTGTTAAAGCTTTTAAGACTAGACGATTGGAAAAGTTCATAAGTTCTAATTTCATAAACTTCTTTTTGTCCAAAAAGACTCATTCCACCAAAAAGTGCAATTAAAAAGAGTGTTTTTTTCATATTGAATAATTAACTATTGTAAATATAAATTTTTTTAATTAGCATGCTA
>Ga0115571_1000752_pt1 | contig 24002 bp, 21 predicted proteins | sample COGITO_mtgs_1205_FD_87293 | JGI IMG/M metagenome (GOLD analysis project Ga0115571, IMG submission 87293) | Pelagic marine microbial communities from North Sea - COGITO_mtgs_120531 | ecosystem: Environmental > Aquatic > Marine > Epipelagic | place: Germany:Helgoland, sampling site Kabeltonne...
ATGATGGATCGACAGGCAGAACGTTTTGAGAACCTCTCCCCCAATAAGCCTGTCCAAATTTTGACTGGGGATTTTAATGCCGAACCCAACTCGTCAACCCTGCGGTTCCTTAAGGGGTTTGAGGGTTTTGGGACACATGGAACACTCTGGTGCGACGCCTGGGAAATTTCTGGTTCCGGATACGGCGCCACTTCTGACCCTGGTGGTTTACCGTTGGCCGCTGTTTCAGCAAAAAAGGTCGGCATAGAGGATTTGTCGGAGCTGCCGCGCAGAAGAATTGATTTCATCCTTTCAAGAGGTTGGGTGTACGGAAAACCTGGGTTCCCTGAGACTTGTGAGCTAATCAGTGGCGTTGGTGCTTCGGACCATCATGGGATTGTGTCAACGATTCGGTTATAAATTCTGTCTTCTGGTTTGCTGCACTTTTCGACCATTTTGGCCCGTTCCGCTATACGCCTCGGAAGAACCAAAACCAAGCGGGAGGCATCAAACCACATGGCACGTAAACGGGTCGCATCACCGGGAGCAGATTTCACCACCCCGGCGAAAGAAGTCATCGACACCCCATTACAAGATGAGCTGAGTGACAGTTTCCTCCAATACTCGTACACCGTTATTCAGTCTCGTGCCCTGCCTGATGTTCGGGATGGTTTGAAGCCTGTGCATCGGCGGATTCTTTTCAGCATGCATGAGATGGGTTTGCGTCCGGAGAAGCATTATGTGAAGGTCGCGAAAATTTCCGGAAACTGTTTCCCGGCTGGGTCTTTGGTTCACACCCCGGAGGGTTTGATGCCTATTGAGGGTGTTGAGCCTGGGGATAAGGTCCTTGACCCTGAGGGAAATGTTGTGTCTGTGGTGAGAACTTTCGAGAATCCTGTTGGTGGGATGGTTCGTGTGAGTGGGAGTGGTTTTTCGATTGATGCGACTCCTGGTCAACTTTTTCGTGTTTTGAATGATGACTATTCTGTTGGATGGGTTGAGGCTCGGGACCTTGTGGGTAGGCGGGTTTTGCGGTTGGGTCGTTTTGGTGATGGGCAGGATGTTGTTGGTTCGGATGATTTGACCCCTTACGTTTTTGGTCTTTTAGGTTCTGAGGGTTCGTGCGGAGTGAATGCGGCAGACCCTAAAGCAGACCGGCGTGTTTCGGTTGGGATGACGGATGCAGAGCCCATGGAAATCATCAAGGCATGGGCTGACAAGGCAGGATTCAAATACACCGCCACCTATAAGAGCGGTTCGCATGATGGATTTCTACCTCAACACATTGTGCGCTTTCGGTCGGCCCATACCGATAAAATTCGGGAGGCGGTTAATGCGAAACAACCTGAGCGAACCGTTCCTCCTTCGGTTTTGAAGTGCCGGTCATGGTGGGTGCCCTTTATCGCTGGCTTTATTGATGGGGACGGCAGCGTGAGGTCAGAACCGACGCGAATTCACATCGCAAACACTTCCCGTGAAATGCTTGTTCAAATACAGGCAATGCTGGCTGGCCTTGGCGTCGTAGCCAGCCTCTACTATCAGCCCAAGGATAATCTCAAGTGGAAGGACCTCTTCACTCTTGAGGCCTATGGGGAGAACGCTAGACGTTTAGCAGCACTCATTCGCCCCTTTTTGCGCGTACCATCGAAGGCCACACAGTCCCTGGAGATAATAAGGGGTGTCGACTATCCTCATCAACCAAAGACTGAGCGCATCCCGGGCGGGGCGTTGCTCAGTGAATTCACTTCTCGACATCTTGGGGCTGGTTGGTTTGAGGATGTAGATGGCGTTAAATTCCGTCAGTCTATGGATTTTGGGAGCGCCAAGTTTCGCCACGGGAAGTCTGCTGGCGTGGATTACAAGAATCGGCTGTACGGCATTGAGATGATGTATGATCATGGCTGGGTTGATAAGCTTAGACGCCTTGGCTCCCCCTTGGCAGAAAGGCTGGACGACTTACGCGGGTATACGTTCCCTTTGGTCACATCAGTTGAGCAGCTAAATGACGCCCCCAACTATGACATTCAAGTTGACTCCGATGAGCACGCATTTCTTGTCAACGGGACCATTGTCCACAACTGCATGGGCCTCTACCATCCTCACGGCGACGGAAGCATCAACGACGCCCTCGTGCGCATGGCACAAGACTTCTCCATGTCCACCCCCCTCATCGACGGGCACGGAAACTTCGGCTCCCTCGACTCCGGTGCAGCCGCAGCACGATACATCGAAGCGAAACTTGCACCCTCAGCAATGTTCCTCATCGACAGTGTTGACGAAGGCACCGTCGACATGCGACCCAACTATGACGGATCCCTACTAGAACCAACCGTCCTACCCGCAACTTTCCCCAACGTTCTAGTCAACGGAGCCGAAGGTATCGCTGTCGGCATGGCCACAAAAATGGCCCCACATAACCTTGCAGAAACCGTTGCAGCCGCACGCCTAATGTTGAAGAAACCAAAATGTTCCATTGACGACATTCTTGCCGTCATGCCTGGCCCCGACTTCCCTGGCGGCGCCCAAATCCTTGGAACAGCCGGCATACGTGAAGCATACGAAACCGGTAAAGGCACAATCCGAATGCGCGCAACCACCCAAATTGAACCCGTTGAAGGTTCCCGTGGACGTCAACAAATCATTGTCTCAGGGCTCCCCTACGCGGTAGGACCCGAACGGGTCATTGAGGCCATCAAAAAAGGCATTTCGGAGAAACGAATCACCTTCGTATCCGACGTCATTGACCTGTCGGAGGGTGTCGAGATGGCGTTGCACATCGAACTGAAATCCGGGGTGAACCCAGAAAAGGCTTTATCCACACTACTGGCTTTGACACCAATGGAAACAACGTTCGCTATCTCCAATTTGGTGCTGGTGAATGGGCAGCCACGTGTGCTGACTGTGCTGGAAATTCTTTCTGAGTTTCTTGCTTTCCGCCGTGAGGTGGTGTTGCGTCGAAGCGAATTTAGGCGCACGAAGGCACAGGCACGGCTGCATTTGGTGGACGGGTTGCTCATCGCTTTGGATGCCATCGATGTGGTGGTGAAAATTATTCGCGCTTCGAAGACAACTGTTGAGGCGAAAGAGAGCCTGGTTAAGAAGTTTAAATTCTCTGACTTGCAGGTCGCTCACGTTTTAGAGATGCCTTTGCGCAGGTTGACCTCTTTGGAGGTTTCCACGTTGGTTGAGGAGAAGCGGGAGCTGGACGCTGTTATTGCTGATTTGACTGAAATTATTGAGGTTCCGAAGCGCTTAACGAAGGTGGTGGATGTGGAGTTGGCGGCTGCGTCTGCTTCGGTGGGTACTCCTCGGCAGTCTGTTATTGGTGATGGTGTTGCTGCGGTGGCGGAGTTGTCCGCTACGGGGGCGGGTAAAGCTACGGAGGGTAAGAGTGTTTCGGCGACTGCCCTGGAACCTACGGAATGGTTTTTGACAGAGAAGGGTCTCTTGACAAGGTCCCCTGCTGGTTCTGATGTTGTGGTGAGCTCTGCGACCGCGTCGAATCATTTGTTGCTTTTGTGCGCTGATGGTGTCGCGGTGCGGGTACCGGCGGAGTGCCCTGATGGGGCGAAAGCTTCAATGATTGCGAACCATTCCGCTGACGTGGTGGGTGTTGCTTCCCCGGATGTGGTGTTGGCTGCCGGTACACGCGATGGTGTGGTGAAGGTGTGTAAGCCTGATTGGCCTACGCGCGGGGATGAGTTTCCGTTTATGAAGGTCGCTACGGGTGATGTTGTTGTGTGGGCTGGGGCGCTCGTTGAGGGTGCCGATTTTGTGTTTGTGACATCGGATGCGCAACTGTTGAGGTTTGGTTCTGCTGGGGTTCGCCCGCAGGGTCGTTCTGGCTCGGGTATGACGGGTATGAAGGTGAAGGATGGGGCCAGAGTTGTTGCGTGTGCTGCTGTCCCTGGGGATGGTTTCGTTGTCGTGTCCCATTCAGCATCGGGGCGCGGGAAACACACCGCTGTTTCAGAGTTCCCTGTGAAGGGCCGTGGTGGGTCGGGTGTGCGCTGCCATGGGCTGTTGAAGGGCGACACAGGGCTAGTGGACGCCGCGATACTCCCGGCAGGATCTAAGGGCCTACCGCCAGTCGGTAAACGTGACGGGTCAGGATCCGCCTCAACGAGGTAAACGAATCACCCAATGTTTCACAAACCTGTTCCCGCTACTGTCCACAACAATGACGGAAACATAGTTCTTTTTCCCTTCGCGAAGATTAAGGTAAACAGCTTTGGATGGGAAAATTTCACGCGTCACCCTTGTGGGCTCCCACTTCGCGTTCTTCGGCGTGGACCCGTTAACACGGATTTGGGCAACCTTTAATTGCGTGTTGTCGGTGAAGTATGGTGAGAGAACCTCTACGCGAACAATTTTTCCTGACTTGACCTTGCGGTGAACGCGACTGTTTTTTACTGTTCCTTCTAGCGAGTTGATCGTTCTCTTGAGATAGGTTTGAAATGATTTCTGGTTCACCATCACTGGTGCTTTATTGTCTACTGGTGCAGTCACTTCCGACCAGTTGAAAGAAACTGTTGCCTCAAGGTTGTTCGTTGCTGTGACAGTCATTTGTGCGCCGTTAGGGAATGTGACTGTTTTTCCTGCCGGGAAGATGGGTTTGTTGCATGACGGGTTGCTGAAAGAGCTGCTGAACCAGCAGACCACTGTTCCAGCGTTGGCGGACCAGGCCAGCGAACCAAACCGTCCAGCAGCGGTCAAGGAGTAAGGGTTTGTCATCCCTGTCTGTCCACCGTAAGGTGCTGCACCCAGTGTTTTTATTTGCACACCAGTTGGGACGCCTGTCCCGACACGACTGATTGCCCCGCTGCGGTACTCCACTGAGTACATAGGGCGACCAGCATCCTTGACAATGAGAGTCACGGGCTCGCTGCCACCGGTGCTGTTCGCGTTGCGCAACGTGTAGTTGGTTGTTTTGGTGGTCGCGGTCTCGATCAGTGACGGGGCAACGTTAAACCCGATGGAAACCTTTTCTGTATTGGTGAGTGCTCTACCGTTCCCCATGATGCTGACGGGGTCCCCGTACTGGCTGTACGCTGCATCCACAACAGGGGCCCGCAAAGGGAAAGTAAGGGATCTACCCAGATCGCTTTCAGATTTAACCAGCACCCCCCCGGCGTGGAATAGGCCAAGGTTGTGGCCTAGTTCGTGCTGGAAAACCCATTCGACATCGGTTGCGTTTCCCCGCGACGTGAGAATCATGAGTGGCCGCCCTATGTAAGCCATGCCCGCTGATGCGCAATTAGCAAAACTGCCGTTTGCAGTGCTGACGATGAGAGCGGTGTCGTATTGGGTACCGGTGGTCATGGCTTCATTTATCATTGCTTGTGGAACGTCAATTAACCCCGAATCGGGGTCGCAATTGGGAAGCTTGGCAGACATTTGGATGGTTTCGAATTTCGCCAGGGTGAGGTCAAGGGATGACTCGCTGACGCCTTGGTCGCGCAGCCACGTGTTCGTGTTGACCATGATGCTGTTAGCTAACGATTCAGGCATACCGCTACCGGGGGCCTGCTGCGGGTCAAGGAGATTGAAAACTGTGACCTTCACCTTCCCCTGCGGTTTGGGGGCCATAGTGGGGTCAAGGTTTCGTGCCGGGTTCAGTAAGGAAGTGGCGGCAAGGATGGGGCTTTGGTCGATGGGTGCAATGAGATAGTCGACGTGCCCGGCATCATCATCATCGTGCACAGAGAGCAGGTCCTGGCTGGCCTCGTTCGCTGCTGATGCTGGGGTAGACCCGAACGCTATAGCACCTGCTGCCAGAGCCGAGGAACCTATAAATGCGACCATCTTTTGCACGCTTTTCTCCTTAATTTCGGGTTAATCTCTGCGACTTCCCTAACAGGGAGGCCCTTTCCGCTATGTTAACACTACCTGCTAAAATACGGGGAGCCTGTTCGGGGTGGCCAAAAAGGACGCTCAGCCAGACCTGGCACAGGCACATCCGAGGGGTTTTTCTGTAAACCGTTCAAATTTAAGGAGCTTTTCGCCATGACAGACCTGCCCCCGTACAGCGCATTCATTGCCATTTCTCGGTACGCACGCTGGCGTGATACGGAAAACCGTCGCGAAACGTGGCAGGAAACCGTGGACCGGTATTTGGACCACATGCGCAAGCACCTGAACACCAGCTACGGCTACTCCCCCCAGGACCCCATTTTTCAGGAAGTCCGCGACGCCATTTTGAACCTGGACGTCCTGCCCTCCATGCGTGGGCTGATGACAGCTGGCCCAGCCCTGGAACGCAACTCGATGACGATCTACAACTGCAGCTTCCTTGCCGTTGATGACCTGCGTGTCTTCGACGAGGCAATGTTCATTTTGATGTCTGGTACCGGGGCCGGGTATTCAGTGGAACGCAAATACGTGGAAAAACTGCCTGTCGTCCCCGAATCTCTCATGGAAACAGATGAGGTCATTGTGGTCGAGGACTCCAAGGAGGGTTGGGCGCGTGCTTTGCGCACTCTCATCACCGAGTTGTATAACGGCCGCATCCTTTCCTGGGACACGTCGCTGGTGCGCCCTGTCGGGGCGCGTTTGAAAACTTTTGGTGGAAGAGCGTCCGGCCCGCAGCCGCTGAGAGAACTTTTTGCGGCCACAGTTGAAATGTTTCGGGCAGCAGCAGGCCGACGACTCACTCCCCTGGAATGCCACGACCTGATGTGCCGCGTCGGAGACATAGTTGTCGCAGGCGGGTCTCGCCGGTCAGCACTCATCTCACTATCCGACCTGGAATCTAGCGAAATGGCGCGCGCCAAATCTGGTGCCTGGTGGGAGCGCTACCCGTTCCGCGCATTAGCCAACAACTCCGTCACCTATTTGAACAAGCCAGGGCCACTAGAATTTCTGCGCGAATGGGGCAACCTTGTCGAATCCCAGTCCGGGGAGCGAGGCATTTTCAACCTTGGCGGGATCCGCAAACACATTTCCCAAAAAAGTCTAGGCCGAGACGGGTCAAAGGTTGCTGGAACGAACCCGTGCGGAGAAATTTCGCTGCGCGACATGGGATTATGCAATTTGAGCAGTGTCACCCTGAAAGAAGGGGACAGCGTAAAAGACGTGCGCAACAAGGTGCGTTTGGCGAGCATCCTGGGCACGTGGCAGTCAACTTTCACCAACTTCCCGTACGTGCGAGGTGAATGGAAATCAAACTCTGAAGAGGAACGCCTACTGGGGGTGTCACTGAACGGTATTTACGGCCATCACCTTTTCAACGACCCCACGGATGAGAAACTTCCGCAACGGCTAGAAAGCTTAAGGTCAACAGCCCATGACGCGAACGCCGCTGAGGCGACCAAGCTGGGAATCAACCGGTCAGTTTCGGTGACAACAGTGAAACCCGAGGGCACCTCATCACAGCTTTGTATGGTGTCATCAGGTATTCACCCGTGGCACTCCCAGCATTACATTCGCAGTGTCCGAGGCGCCAACCACGACCCGTTGACACAGTTGATGAAAGACTCTGGTGTCCCTAATGAACCCGATGTGATGAAACCAGACGCGAACACCGTGTTCTTCTTCCCCATCGCCGCACCCAAGAGTGGCGTGACCCGTGACCGGGTTGATGCCATGAGCCATTTGGCGTTGTATCTGATGTACCGCAAACATTGGGCAGACCACCAGGTGAGCATCACAGTCAATGTGTCTCCTCACGAATGGGTGCGCGTAGGTGCCTGGGTGTATGACAACTGGGACGACGTTGCCGGTATCTCTTTTCTCCCCAAATTTGAGGACGACACGTCTTACACGCAACTCCCGTACCAAACGTGCACGAAAGAGGAATACGAGGAGATGGTGTCACGGATGCCTGCCGAGATTCGTTTTCAGGATTTGATGTTTTACGAAACAGAGGACGGTACGACAGGTTCTCAAACGTTGGCGTGCACTGCTGGTGGCTGTGAGGTTATTGACCTTGTGTCTGATGAGGGGGGTGACCGTGGTGAATAGGTTTCTGGTTAGTTTGCTGATCGTATTTGGTGCTGTTGTCCCGATAATGATGTTTCTGGATTCGGTGACATCGAAGTACCACGGCCAACGCCCTGTGTGGCGTGAACTTTTTTCCCGCTCATTTTGGTCTGGGATGGGTTCCTCGATGACTTCGAAGGTTAATGAGTGGGCTGATGAACACGATGCTGCTGAGGCCGCAAAGAAGGCCCGGCTGGAAAAGGGTGGACTGTGAGCGCCCTGGACGTGATGGGGCGTGGACTTTTCGTCACCATTGAGGGTGGTGAGGGTTCAGGTAAAAGTATTGTGGTGCAACGGGTAGTTGAATCCCTACAAGGGGCCGGTGTCGATGTTGTCGCCACTAAGGAGCCTGGTGGTTCACTGAATGGTGTCGGTGAACGGATTCGTGAATTGCTGCTGGATTCAGGTGGGTCAATGGGTGCGCGTACTGAGGCATTGTTGATGGCCGCTGATAGGGCCGAGCATGTGGAGACAATTGTGCTGCCATCTTTGCGTACTGGTCAGTCTGTTGTTTGTGACAGGTATCTGGATTCCTCTGTCGCCTATCAGGGTTTTGGTCGGGGGCTTGGTGCTGGGCGGGTGCGTGACATTTCGTTGTGGGCAACTGATGGGTTGCTACCTGATTTGACGGTGTTGCTTGATGTGGATCCGCGTGTGGGTTTGGTGAGGCGTGCGTCTGCTGGGGGCCTGAACCGGTTGGATTTAGAGGGCTTGTCGTTTCATAGAGCGGTGCGGGACGGGTTTCTGCGCATTGCGCAAATGGAACCACAGCGTTTTGTTGTTGTTGACGCGTCCCGGTCTGCGAATGAGGTTTTTATTGACGCATTTCTGCAAATCGCGCCTCTGTTTGGTGTTTCATCAACCTAGGAAAGGTGTTCCGCTATGAGCCTGGTGGAGAAGATTGATGAGGGCCGAGGGTATGCGTACTTGCATGACGGGATTCTGGCCGATGAAGATGTTCGGGGCTTGAGCGACCCGGCGTTTCGGTTATGGGTATGTTCTTTGGTGAAGGCGGTCTCTTCTGGTTCGGGGACTATTAGTGTCACGGTACCCAAGAAGGTCGCTGCTTGGAGTGGCCTGGACATTTCCCAAATTGAGCCAGCGTTGGACGAACTTATTTCGTCGAGATTTCTGCTTGTTCCTACTGACGGGACTGAAGAGGAAGAGGACACAGAGGGTGTCCTTTCGGGCAAAGACCCGGAGCGGGCCATCTCTCGTTCTCGGGCACGCCATCTTGCTATCCGAAATTTCACGAAATACCAGGCCCCCCACCAGGACGAGATCGGTGATGAGCCTGACTATCCTGGCGCCCCAGAAGGCCCCCCTGTGGACGCAAAAGGGCTGCGCACAAAGCTGCATGCCCGTCTTGATGAGGCGGAAGCCGAAATGGGAATCGCCCCTTACACGGAGATTCTAGAGGTCGTTCTCCCCCAGGCGTTAGAGGATTACAAGGATTTGCCCGGTTTGGGTAATGGTTCCTGTCTGCTGGATGTTGTTCTTTTCCATGCGGGGCGTTTCTATCTCGGTGGTCTGCCTGACAAAACTACCACTCGTCAAATATGGTATAATCAAATCCGTAAGATGAGATCAGAACATGGTGCTGCGGCAACATTGGATGCTTTAGAGATTACTTCTAATGCCGGTGTTTCGAGCTTGAGATACGTGAGGGCAGTTTTGAAAAAAGAAGGGGGTTCACGTTGAGTGACAGCGGCGATTACACGGTTGCTCGATTGAGCGACATGGTGAAAACCCTTGCCGGTGACGATGAAGGAAAACGCAACGTTGCCCGAGCTATTTGGGCGGAGATGGGTTTCCCTTCAGACCTTGCCGAGACGGTTGACCCGTCGAAGTCGACGGAGTTTATTTCTAAACTGAACGCCGGCCTTAAGAAGGAGGAAGTGTCGGCGCGAGAAGAAACTGACACGGCAATGTCGGTGAGCGATGCCCGTAGTCGCATCCTGAGTGCCTGTGGTTATGACGAGAGCATGGCTGAGGAATTCATTGAGGCAAACATTCGCCCTAAGTCGGTGATGGGGTTGGTCCCTGGTTCTGTTGTTTATAGTTTGGTGTCCCAGATCGCTTTGTCGTCTGTGGATGTGTCCCCCACTCCCACTCACAAACCGTTGGAAGCTATCCGGGAGTACGACCATGTGTCGATTACGACCGCTGAGTCTTCGATGGAACCAATGATGGAGCGGTATCGGCTTGCTGCCGATTTTCCTGGTGCTGGCCGTGAGCCGACGGGGTTTGAGAAGTTTGATCGTGAGATCGCTTTGCGCCCGTCAACTGTGACTATTGTTGCTGGACGTGAGGGTGCCGGTAAGTCTGCGTTCATGTTGCAGGCAGCGGCAAGTATGAGTGTTCGGGGCCCTGTCATTTATGTGTTGACGGAGATGTCTCAAGAGGATGTGTGGAAGAGGCTCACTGCCTGCTATGGGCACATTGAGAAGTGGAAGTTGGAACGCCCCCGTGAGGACACTTTGGAGGCGGCAACGATTACGCACGCGTGGATGGCTAAGCACATGAGTTTGTATGTGGTGGACGCTGCGGGTGTGCCGTTGCAGGATTATCGGGATCGTAAAGGGCGTGAGCAGCCTGGTTTGGTGAACATTATTAGTGATTTGTCGAAGTCTGTTGGTGGTGTGCGTGCTGTTTTTATTGACAACCTGTGGGGTATTGCGCACGCGAATGGTGAGTTGGCAAAAATGTCGATGAGTGTGGCGTTGGGGTCGATTACCAAAAATTTGCGTGAGTGCGCGTCGGGCATGATGTGGGACTGTCCTGTTATTTTGGCTCACCATTTGAACCGTGAGGGGGCCCCGTCAACGATTGCTAAGAATAAGGACCAGGGCGGGTCGGCGGCGCCTAGTACCGAAAATTTGGGTGGTTCTGACCAGATTGGTTTTGATGCTGAGGCTGTGGTTCTTTTGTCGAAGGAGGCGCAGCAGGAGCCGCGGCCATACGATGAGGATGCGCACGCGGATGGAAATTTCACGGTCGCTGCTGGTGACTGGGATGTGGTCAATTTGCACATCACTAAGAACCGTAATGGTAAACCGAATACGACAATCCGGACGCGATTTGTTGGTGCGCAGCAGCGGTTTGAGGAGTTGGATGCGCAAGAGTTGACGCGTCCTAGGACGGTGTCGGTGAGTACGGATACGACTCGCGATGATGAGGCCAGGTCTCGTCGCCGGGCAATGTCTCCGCTGTAAAAAATTAGGCGCACCCCACGGGACATAATTACACTACCCTGATAGACTGAGGGGTATGCAATCCCATTCCGAGCTGAATTACATTACGGCCTATGAACCGCATTTGAGTGCTATCCGGTTGGCAACAAATCTTCGCTCTTCACCTCTGCCCGAAACTGGGTATGTTGTTAATTTTTCGACTGTTGTGCCGGTCAGGAATCGGGCTGGGAAAGCTACGGGTCGCCCTTTGAAGGTGTCGGTGGAGCCGGGGACTGTTATTCGACAGCCACTTTTTCGTGTTCAGGTTTCGGGTGCGTTCACTGATGGGGTCGGGGCATGCGCGCAGGTTTCTGGGCATTTCCATGTGGGGTGCGTTTCTGACATTCCGGAAGCTATTTATGAGTGGGAGGGTGATTCTGGTATTGCCCGCGACGCGTCCCCTCATCTGCCGCAGTCGTCGTGGTTTCCGTTATTGACTGGCGAGGAACTGTATGCGTTGCAGGACGCCGCAGATAGTGAGGCTGACATGTCTTTGTTCAGTTTGTGTGCTGTCTTGGAGCCGATGATGGAAACGAAAGCTCATCGGGCAGCAACGCTCACCCCGAGTGGGGTTTTAGATTTTGATGATTCGTGTCAAGAGATGCGGCTAGAAATGTTGCGAGGTATCCATCTTTTCGCCTCCCCTAACAGACCAAATACTAGTTTGTATTCCTGGATGGACAGGTATTTGTGGCGGGCCGCTGAACGGCAGGTGGCGTCAATTATGGGGTTGTCTCCTGCGGCGTGGGCTGCCCGGAGGTGGATGTTGAGCATTCCGGCTGGGAAAAGTGTTGACGGTCCCCACACGGAGGGGTTTTCGTCGAATTCGTTGGCTGAAGCGCAGGGATCTTTGCAGCCCATGCTGGATGTGTCTACTTTGGAGGTCAGTAATGGCCCCGTGTTGGCGGCAGGGAACCCCCTGAGCGTGTTCCGGCAGGCCGCGCAGCGGGCCGGCTTATCTCCACGTGAACGCAGAATTTTTGAGTCCCGGCACCAGGAATTCTTGACCGACGATGCCCTCCCCTGGGCTGAGGTGGCCAGGCGACTGGGATACGGCCAATCCACGTGCAAGAAAGGCTACGCCGAGGGGAAGCAGAAACTAGAAAAACACCTACCTGTTTGACTCTGTCACACTACTCCGCTATACTAATGGTAGTACACCAACTAAGGAGAAAATCATGGAAAATTCGGGTCTCACCCGGGAGCAGTACGACCAGCTCATGAAGCCCATCAACGCATCCCGCGTGAAGTCAATTGATGGCATGTCATACCTAGAGGCCTGGGATGTCCGGGCGCATTTGATTCGCATGTTCGGTTTCGGTGGTTTCAGTTTGGAGCTGCTTGACTACGAACTGGCCTTCGAAGAGACCACCCAAACCCGTGCAGGCAAGGATGCTTACCGCGTTGGCTACCGGGCACGTGTCCGGTTAACAATTCCGGTGCTGAACGCTGTGTACACCGAGGCTGCTTTTGGTGATGCAACGATGCCGTCAACGAAGCGTGGCGATGCACACGATCTGGCTATCAAGACAGCTGAGTCGCAGGCGTTGAAGCGGGCAGCAGCGAACCTCGGCACCCAGTTCGGTTTGTCGCTTTACAACAACGCCACCACTGCCGACATTGTTGGTCGCACTCTTGTTGCGCCCGCACCGTTGGTTGATGAGCGTGGCGATGCTTCCGCTTAGTAGCGGACACGAACTTCCCTACCAAATCTGGCCGGGGATTGTTTGCCCCCCTCGGGGGCTTGAAAGAAAGTAGGTACCTACATTGAGTAAGTTCGATCCTACCGTTGCCTTCGCCGGCCGCGTTGGAACCGAAGCAGAGGTAAAAGAGGGACGTAATGGAAACTATGTTTCCTTCCGTTTCGTTCGCGATTTCCGCAACATGGATGGCTCCGTAAAGGGGTCCAAGTGGTACACCGTTAACATCGATGGCCTGGACTCTGTTCCGGCTTCTATTGCTAAGGGCGCTGAGATTGAGGTCCGTGGCAAGCAGCGCATTTCTCCTGCCAGCGAGGGTGGCGAGAACCGGTACTCGATCAGCGTGGAAGGCGTTGAAGACATTGGTGCCGTGCGACTGGGAAAGAATGGTCAGCCTGTTGAGTCTTTCGCGGTTGAGGGACGAGTTGGTCGTGAACCTGAGGTTCTTACGTCCAAGGCTGGCCGGGAGTACGTGAAGTTCAGTATGGCGCACAACTACTCTCTTCGCACTGAAGAGGGCGAGTGGGAAGATTTTCCTGTCTGGTATGACGTTGTTTACTTTGGTGATGACCTGCCTGATTTTGTCACCAAGGGTGCTTTGGTGTCAGCCCGCGGTGTGGACGAGGTTCGTTCATACGAGTCGGTGAAGTATGGGGATACCCGTGAGGCGTGTTCCCTTCGTGCATTCAATCTGGGTGTGCCTGATAACAGTGCAGCGGTTCGGGTTAGTACCCCGGTGGACGCAGCAGCTAAGCCTTCAGGTGACTCTTTTGAGGCTCCTTTCTAGTAGGACCGCAAGCCAAGAACGCCCCTTCTGTTCGAGGACATAGGAGGGGCGTTCTTGGCTTGCCCTGGTGTCCCCACTTGCGGGGCCCGGCAACGTGTTGGCTGCATTTTTTTGGCATCGGTTCCGCCATTAGGGTCATGAACAGACTGGAAAAGAAGTGGGCCACCGAACAAGACCCTGCCCAGCAGCGACGCATCATGGTTGCTCACGGCTGGCGGGGGAAAGTGGGTCTGGCCCGCAACCCGCATTTAGACCCAGAAATTTTGATGGACCTTCTCGACATGGCGGTTGATTCCCCGCCTTGCTCGGTAGAAGAAATTTTTCTTCGCGAAACTTTGGCACAGAATCCGACTTGCCCTGAGCAGTGGGCGGACACCCTTTTGGTGACCCTGGCTGCAGAGGACGCCTCGAACGAGGAAACCCCGGGCGAATCATTGGACTACCTGTCCCGGTCGGGGTCCATCACTGTGAGACGAAACGTGGCACGGAACAAGGAATGCCCACCCGAGACGCTTGTGGGGCTGTCTGGCGACATTGATGCTGGGGTGCGCGGAAACGTTGCCCAAAACAATAACTCCCCCAGCGAGGCGTTGTTTTGTGTCCTGGACATGATGGATGACAACGACGGCAACGTTGAGCTTGTTTTAAATTCGCTGGCCCACCACCGGAATGCAACATCTGACCTTTTGGACATGGTCATGTTGTTTGGTGGGGAGGAAGCTGAACGGTTAGCGAAACATAATCCGCGAAACCGGTATGTGAAAGCGATGCTTGATGTGGTGGCGGAAAGGGCTTATGAACATTATTTGTTTGCTTTAAGTTGCGGTGCTGACCCGATGACGGCAGCGGCAGCGGCGGTACGGGTGCAGGGTGGAAGTACTCATGACTAGCATCGTGGGGTTAATGGGACGTAAACGGTCAGGTAAGGACACTGTGGCGCGGGTGGTGTTTGCTGACTACACGCGGCGTGCTTTCGCGGATGAGTTGAAGGCTGAGGTTGAGCGGGCCCATTTGCATACACCGTTGCCGTCGGGGAAAACGTTGCGGGACCATTTGATGAAAACGGGTTGGGAGGGCGCTAAGGACGATCCTCTTGATGGGATGGTTGTGCGGTCGTTGCTTCAAGATGAGGGGATGGCGAAAAGGGCTGTTGACGCTGACTATTGGATTAACCCTATTTTTACGCCTCCGTTGCCGTATTTGATGGTGATTACTGATGTGCGGATGCCTATTGAGATTGAGGCTATTCGGGCTCGGGGTGGGGTGTTGGTTCGGGTTGAGAATCCGACGTTGGCTTTGGATACTGATGCTACGGATGCCCACATTACGGAGCAGGCTTGGCGGTCTACGGAACCGGATTTTGTGTTGGTGAATCCGGGCGACATTCCTGGGTTGTTGCGTGCTGGTGCTGAGGTGCGTGAGGCAATGTTGGGGGTGTAAGGAAACCATTCCATCGCGCACTGCCCCGGTACCGTTTCGCGGCACTAAGTCGACGAACTTGCTTTAACCTATGCTGGACTGGTAGGGTGGTAGTATGAAAAAGTATTTCGGGCTACACGTGTCAATCAACTCCCCCGCCTGGTTGAACGCATCCATGCAGAAACAATGGCGGGACCTTGATGTGCGCCTCGTATCGGTGGACGTGGAAACAACCGGTGTGGCCGTCCGCCCTGGTTCCGTCACCGAAATTGGGTGGTTCGATCTTGGTGCCGGTATGGGCGGGCAATTCATTCCCCCACATAACCTGAACGGCGCCGACCCCAAAGCACTAGAAATTTCGCGGTACGCGGAAAGGATCGCTGGCCAAGACACAGACCTGGAACAAGTCATTGCCCTGCACCGGCTCCTCGGTGGGGACGGGAAAAAAACCGTGATCGTGGGATCTAACCCCAGCTTCGACCAGCAACACTTGGCTGAGCTTTTCGCGTCACGCGGGCTGCTCGCTGAACCGTGGCAGCGCCGGGCCATAGACGTAGCCCAAGGAGCTTTCTGGGCAGGGATAGGTGACGCAGCAAATGTCCCCGGACTCGCTGCTGCCTGCAAACATTTCGGCATCGACAACACCAACCACCACGCTGCCCTAGATGACGCCCTGGTCGCAGCCCAGGTTTTCTTGCGGCTACAAGAAAAACCCACCCCAATTTGACCCCAGAATCACATGGTAGTATAATTTTCTTATGACAAAGACATTCGCCCTACCCCCTGCACTATTCATCTCCAGCGATGGGGCCATCTCCACAGACGGCACCTCGTCAAACGACACTATCTGCACCCAGTTGTGGTGGAACACAGACACACTCACCCTGGACATCGCAGACGCTCACAGCGTTATCGGGTCTCCCCTGAACGACAGCCGCAACTACAAACTGTTGCAGCAACTCAACTTCGCCTTGAAATACGAAAGACCCCTTGGCGCCCTGTACCGCATTTTTCACAGCATCCCTGAGGGCTGCAAAATTGAGCGCGTAGCAGGTTTGCGAGGAGGCTTCTCGCACCTCACCAAGCCGGAGCGCGCCCACATTCGCCGCGTCATGAAAGGCCACCCATTCCTTGACCAACTTGTTTCCCGTGGCAATAGTGATGTGCTAAAAGTTTTTGCGATCTTCGCTATGGACGCGAACCCCAGCGTTCCCGGCACCCCTTACCTTGTTCCTTCAGGAGGGTATTCGGCACCGTCGTGGCACCTTCAATACGTTCAAATGCCAGAACTAAGTCGACACTCAGATGGCACGAAGTGGGCCGCCTGGTGTGACACAGAAAAAATTAAAGAACTTGTCACAACTTGCAAAGAAACCGATCCTGAGTTCATGGAAACAATGGCACTCCTGGAGGGCTCAGGTGATGCAGAAAAGATTCGGGCCATCGCTCAAGAAAAAACCTTAATAGAGTCGGCACGTACCGCGTTCCGTAGCAGAAAACTGCGGGTCAACGTTTCTGCAGTTAAAGAAATGGTTGATCATGCAGACAGGCGCGTGTTGGCATCAGGCACGGTCACCTATCGACGCTGCATTCGCCGCAGAACACTCGAAACACTCGACCTTCTGCCCACCCTCAGTGAACTTCCCGGCAACGAACGGGCAATGAATGTGGGGGTGCGGGTGTCTCTACACGAACAGGATCTTGACTCCGGACAGGACATGTTCCTCGATGAAATCACTGATTTGGCGGAAACGAGTGGGACGTGCTCAGTTTTTGTTGAAAAGAACGTGACCGGGCCGGTAGTTCTTTGGATGGTAAGGGACCTCAAGTTGGCCCAAAAGTTTCTTCTCCCCTTCCATGCGGGAAAAGATAGTCAACTCGTTCCCATTGCTGAGTGGCTTGCCCAGAACGGCCGCTAGGGAGAGTGTTGAGGAACTTTTTTATTCCGGGGAGCGTCCCAGGTTTAATGAGAAGTGGGGAGCAAAATAATGCTTTTAAATAGTCGCCCTATTGCTGGTGCTACTGCGGGGGTTGCTGCGGCGGTGCTTGCCGTTAGCGCCCTTCATTTGTCGTCCTCCCCTTCCAGTGCCCCATCGGCGGCCACAGCAACAGTCCCTGCGACAACGGCCCCAATAGGTGCCCTGTACTCCCCCACCACCGGTGCCAGTGGTGCAGCGTTCCTCGCAGACGGGACCGAACTTAACCACAGCATTAACGCCCAGGGCGTCATGTCACAGAAATCTAAACGCAACACGAAAGGCTACTCGTACCTGAGCAACGGCCCAGACGGTAAGCCGGCCCGGTGGAACGCCTGCAAAACCGTCACCTATTCACTGAACACCCGTGGGATGTCTAAAAACATGAAACGCACCATCCCTAAGGTCTTGAAAAAAGTTTCTCAAGCATCAGGGATCAAGTTCCGTAAAGGTGCGCCCACCCGCATTGTGCCGTTCGCTTCCCCCCAGTGGTCTGACTCGTTATGGAACCGGAACAGTGGTGTTCTGGTTATTGCTGCGGCATCAGCTAAGCAGTTCCCTATGTTTGCGAACAGTCTTGTTTCTGGGTATGGGGGGAACAGGTGGCAGGGCGCCATCGGGGGTGCAGCTGAGATCCGGGTTGGTGGGGTGCTTTTGAACCGCAAATCGAGGCTGGATAAAGGTTTTTCGAAAGGGCCGGTCGGGTACAATGTTGGCCAGGTGCTGTTGCACGAAATTGGTCACGCAATGAACCTTGGGCATGCCGCGGATGAGGAGCAGGTCATGTTTCCGATCATGTCCGCAGCGACACCAAACAGTTATGCGGCTGGTGACCTTGCTGGTTTCCGTGGGTTAAGCTCCAAGCCCTGCTTCTAGTCGCCCACCGCGGGCAGCTATCGAGTGGTTGGGTTAGCCGGCTGACAGAATCCGTCGCACAATAACCGATAAAATAGGGCCAGTGTTCACGGTGCGTGTGCCTTTATCGTTTTGCGTGAACCTCAATAAACGCAACTGGTCGTACTGCTCTTCACTCACTCTGCCTTGTAGTGTGGCGTTGGCTGGTGAATAGTTGTTGGCAACGCTTTGCCACTCCCCCACCCACCGTTCCTGGTCTGCCGCGAAAACGGTGATAGCAGACGCAATAAGTTCGCTGCGATTAATGGTTGCCTTTCCACCCTCGGACACAATCTGTAGGTCCCTGTCGTTGAGTAGCGTAATGAGTGTTTCGTCGACGGGAATGTTCAGTCGCCGGTGCGAGTCGGAGGTTCCTCGTGGGGCGGGTGGGGAAGCCAGGTCTCGCCAGCCAGGGAGGCCATTTTCTTGTTGTGCGCCCAGGTTCACGGGAACACTTCCGGGTTCCAGTAGTTGGGTATCAACCTGTTCAGTCGCAAAAGTTTTGTTGTCTTGCAGCACATCAACGGCTGAGGCGACCGCTGTTGTGTCGGTAGGGGGCTGGTGTTCCTCGTCGGGTTCTTGCACTAGGGCGCGCAGCATTCGCCTACTGGGGTTCGGTTTGCTTGCCTCAGCAAGTTTCTCCCCCACTGTGGATCGGGCTGCTTTCAGCCGGTCTTTCCTGTTTTCGCTCATGTTCGCCCTTTCGAGATTCGCCAAACTTCACGACCAAGATCATTGAACGATTTTGTGATGGCACTTCGTGGCGACGCGATGACGACGGGTAAAGAGGTGAGTTCCCCCTCGTATACCGCTGCACGTTCAGGGATCGTTGTTTTCAACACTTTTAGTCCCGAGTCTGTGGATAGTTCTTGTACAACTTTTGCGCTCACGGATTGTCGTGCTTTGGTTTTGTTCAGAATGGCGCCCCCGAAGGTGGCTTTGGAAATTTTGCTGGCCCGCATGTCTTGAACGAGGTTCTCTGCTTTTATGGCGCCTTCTAGGGACCAGCGTTGCTCTGTGAATACGGAGAAAACTGTGGTGCTTGCGACGGTTGCGTTGGAGATGAGCCAGGACAGGCTGGGGGCCGTGTCGATGAGGATGGCGTCGAGGCCGCGCACGCTGGAGATGAGGCGTTGCAGGGTTCTTTCTCCCCCGGGTCGGCTTAATTGTTCTGCTACCTGGGCAAGCGCATCAGGGTCGGGGGTGGGGAGGAGGTAAAAACCTGACCCGTCATCGAAGGTGACGGTGCTCCAGTCTGTTGGGCGTAAACGGAACTTGGGGTTGCGTATCGCTTCGCTGAGAGCTTCTGCGGCTGTCAGGTTTCCGATGTCGGTGATGGGTAGAGCACCGCTTGCGTTGCCTTGTGGGTCAAGGTCTATGACGGCAACTGCGTGGCTTCCTGCCAGTGTCGCAGCAAGATTGATGGTCATCGTGGATTTACCGGAGCCGCCTTTAAAGGCGACCATACTGATGACACGCATGGGTGCACATTATCTGGGGTGGGGGTTGTGTGGTGGCATTGACACGCGGCTGTCGTGAGGCGTGGGGTGTTGCCGGTTAGGGGTGTGTGCTGGCGTGTAGACGCGCTTACGTGAATAGGTGAAAGGCTAACTGTTTGTTTGGCTGCTGATGTGCCTAGATGTTTCTTTGCCTCACTGCTTGTTGGTGGTGAGGTTAGTGTGCAAAGCTGGAGGTTAGCCAGTTGGTTAGTTTGGGTGGCTTGAGGGAAGTATTACATCCTTACATCATTACATCGTGTAAGAGTGACACCATGATCTGAAGGGCCGCCCTGCTCGTACGCGTCGACAGGGACGCGACCCCGTCGTGATTAAAAGGTTATGCCTCATCCTCAATGAAATCCCCTAAGTGGCCCTCATCTTCTAATCGTTTCACGGAAAGTTCACCGTAGCTGTCGGCGAAGGAGGAGTTGAAGATGTCGAAGTTTTCAGCATCGATGGAAGCATCAACCCACGCTGCTGCTTCGTCTTCGCTGTACCCGCGATCCACGAGTGCATCCACCGAGATTTCGTCTGAGTAGTCGCTGCCGTGCAACCTGTACCAACGTCGAACCCCGAGGCGTGTTGGTTGAGTTAACCCAGCGTCGATGTCGTTGCGCAAGTGAACTCTCAGCGCATCGGTTTCACTTTGTGACGCGTTGTAGACAGTTTCGTGGGCGAGTGTCTCGGCGAAATTGATGATGTCCTGTTCTGGTCTGGGTGGCTGGTCAGGCGTGCCTTCTGCGTAGGGGGTGAATGTCGGCCGGGTGCCCGTGGGCTCGGCGGTGGGGGAGGGGGCAGGGGCCGGGGTCGGCTTCGGTGCTGTGCCACCCAAACCGACACTGCCAGCCAGATCACCGGTGCCATCGTTTTTGCGTTTCTCTCGGCTCATGCTGTGGATCTCCCTGGGTTATTGGACGGCTTGTTTCTGTTGTTGTTTCCCTATCCGCCAACTAGCCCAAGCAACTGGATGCGCTACTGGGCGACCCCACCACGGGAGGCCGAAACGGCCCTAGGCCAACCATCAAAACAAAAAATCCCCGTCAAAGAAAGAAACAACCTCGACATCCCCCGACGGCCCAGGCGTCGGACCAGGCAACACAGGAGGACCCTCCGTATAGCTATTGAAAACAACAGCAAGCAAAACAAAAACAGCAACAATCCCGCACAAAAGAGCCAAAGTAATAAGAACAGAGGACTCCTTCTCCGACGAACGTGGCACGTACTCCTCCATCACAAAGGCGCCAACAACGAAGACTTATACCCACCGGGGCTCGGGCAAATGTCCTTGAAATAGCACCAATCACACAAGCGCGCCTTCTCTGGATTCACCAACGGCCACGTGTTCGTTTCCCAACAGTTCAACAACTCACGGTGCGTAGCCTCAAGCTCAGCCTTATGGAAAGCCGACTGGGTGGCATCAAAATTTTTCACATAAATACGTCCGCGAGGAAACTTCCGCCCACCACCCTCACCAGAAGGAAACACCAAACGAAGCTGAGACGTACGAACACCAAACATTTCTTCTAACAACACCGCATACGTGGCCTGCTGCCACCAGTAGTCGGCAAGATACTTTTCATCAAACTTCTGCTTACCCGTTTTGTAGTCAGTGATAATGAACGAATACCCGCCCTGACGTGTTTCCTCAACACGGTCGATGAATCCACGGAATGTTGCGCCACCAAAACTTGCGCGCGCCTCCAACTCAACAGCCGGCAGAGCCGACTCGGCGGTAGGTGGTGAAATGATGCTAGAACCCAGCGTGGGGTCTTCTAGCTGAAAATAGTTCTCGACCAGGCCAGCGGCCGATAGCAGCAAAGCATGTTCGGTCGTGACTTTTTTCTTGTCAGGCACGTGGCCTTCGCTCATCAACTGTAGTCGCTGATTGGCGGCCCCAGAGATCAGTTCATTGTCGTGAGAAACCAGGTCGTGGGCCTCTTCGGGGGAGAGGACCCAGTTGGGGTCGGCCACCAGAGACCACATGACGTTCTCGGTACCACGCATCTTGTCCCACTGTTCACGAATTAACCGGTGGGCGTTCGTGCGGGTGCGCTGCTCGGGGGGCAGGGTCCAGAGGTCTTCAAGGGCCCCGTGGAACAGGTTCCCCTTAACGGTAGCCACACTGCCAGGTGTTTCCAGTTTGGGCAGGTAGGAATTCTTCCACTCCAGGGGGCATTTGCGGAATTTCAGCAGGCTGCTGGGGGAGAACGTTTTGGGTAGCGGATTCGGGTTAGGGGCCACGTGCTCGGTTGAGGGTGCCAGTGTCTTTGTCATACTATTACACTACCATGTAATAGCCCGGGGGTGTCAAACTGGGGTACAGAACCCTGTTCCCGCCCCCCTAGGCAGGCACTACAGTTCGAGAGGTAAACAAACACACCACCCTAAGATTTAGAGAAATTCTCGATAAATACCCCTTACAACTTGACAAGGGAGTATAAAACCCTCAGAGTGGAGTCATGTTCCGGTGTCAGGGCGCCTAGTTTTTCAGAAAGGAAACTAACCGGCACCTAAAATAGAAGAGGAGGACTGTCATCGTGCAGACCATCCCGTGGAAAGAAGTACTACCCCTTATTGATCAGTGGTTGCAAGAGGGCCATTCGTGGGCTCTCATCACTGACAGCATTAATGCAAAGTATGGGACGGCAGTTTCTTCTGCGAATGTCCTTTACCATTATGAGCACAGGGGGTCGGGCAATGAGCCCTACATTATTCCGGCGCGACGCAGGGGCAAGCAGAAGCTCAGTGACGCCGATGTGCAAAAGGCTATTCATTTCGCGAACCGGACTTTGGGTCGCAAAAGCACTGACCCTATTAGTATTGGTGAGTATGATCGTGTTCGTAAGGCTGGGGGCCGGTCGAGCGATATTCCTTCCAGTATTGGTATTCGTCGGAAGTATGGTACGTGGGCGAATGCTTGTGAGGTTGTGGGGGTGAACACTAATCAGCCTAGGCGTGGTGGGTATGACGGTTTGACTATTCCGGATGCGATTGTGTGGTTGTCTCATTGGTTGCGTGATTTGCGTAATGGCCCTGGTTCGCCTAAGGCGACTGCTGGGTCGTACAGGATTTGGGTTCGGGAGAATCCTTCGGCTCCTTCTTATGATGCGTTGAGGAGTTTGGCGATGTGGGGGGATTTGCTTGAGGATGCGGCTGATTTTGAGTCGTCGACGGATGTTCTTCCTAAGCCGAAGCCTGTCACGGCTGGGCCGGGGAAGCATCGTTCTCAGTTGTTGGAGATTTCTTAGGGTTTTCTTGCATTGGGGGGATGGGCGAGGGTTGCCTGTCCCCCTTTTTTTTGTGCCTTTTTCGGTCCGTTGGTTCCGCTGTTAAAGGTTCGCACGACAGCTCAGGTCCTTAAGCCAGAAAAATGCCTTCAACAGAAGATGCACCCAGGCTTAGGTGCTAGCCGTTAATTGCACGACCTGGGTCCGATGAGATTCCATGCGGTCAGTAATCGAGTGACCGTGGTTCCCAGGCCAGATCACCCGACCGGAATGATCACCCGGTTTGACCGTGCGGTGCCATCTTCGGTTTTCACATACACATATGTCTTTTTGCTGGTGCGGCGTTGCCAGGTGAAGTCACCGGCCTCATCGACCAGGATCGACGCGGTGCCTTGGGTGTAGGAGGTCTGGCCGGGGAATTTCACCATCGGTCGCACGATGGCACCCATGCCCAAACCAGTCGACGTACCGGTCACGATCACACCCGGCCGGCCACGCACCTCACCCCGGGAACCGGTAATCAGGATCGAGGTCGCCACGGGGGCTTCTGGTGTCACCGGATCTGAGGTAGCAGACCACTGCCCCCATCCGGCACCGTTCAATGCTCGTACCTGAAACGAGTACGGCGTGCCGTTGGTCAACCCAGACACCACACACGTCACTGTCGGTGCAGACGTCAAACACCCCTGATTACCTGACGTGGACGACACCGCATAAGTCGTGATCGGGAATGACCCTGCGGACACCGGAGCGGTCCACGACACCGACACCTGCCCATCCCCAGCATCATCAGTCACACCCGTGGGAGCTCCGGGCGGGTACACCACCGGAGGAACCGGAGGTACCGCAGGTCGTCCGATACTCAACCCACCGTCTGTCGCGGCATACACCGTGTCACCCACGGCAAACACCCCGTTCACGATGTTGTTGCCCAGGCCGTTGGTGGTGGTGTAGTTGGTGAAGGTTGCGCCCCCGTCGGTGGAGATACTCAACCCACCGCCTGTCGCGGCGTACACCGTGGCACCCGCGGCATACACCCCGCGCACGGTGTTGCTGCCCAGGCCGTCACCGATAGTGCGGTTGGTGAAGTTTGCGCCCCCATCGGTGGAGATACTCAACCCACCGCCTGTCGCGGCGTACACCGTGGCACCCACGGCATACACCCCGGACACGTAGTTGCCACCCAGGCCGTCATCGGTGGTGCGGTTGGTGAAGTTTGCGCCCGCATCGGTGGAGATACTTAACCCACCGGCTGTCGCGGCATACACCGTTGTACCCACGGCATACACCCCGAGCACGGTGTTGTTG